>MPLX02020482.1_pt1 | contig 16158 bp, 10 predicted proteins | sample 1617341 | NCBI WGS metagenome assembly MPLX02 (sample SAMN05944804, study PRJNA350692) | marine metagenome | biome: marine; feature: ODZ; material: water; isolation source: 120 m water sample filtered on 0.2 um supor filter | place: Pacific Ocean | collected 2012-04-08 | depth 120m m | reverse complement strand
GGTGTAATCCCTCACCTCTGCCAAAAGCAAATTCCTATCCCTTGGATGTTGGCTGGTGTGGTTGGCAGTTTGATTGGGGCTGTCTGGAACTATGCGGTTTCATCTACGGTTGTATGGAATAAAAAAGTAAGACGAAGTTTTTAATTTGGGTTTGGTTAATAGCGCAAGATTGTAATATTTAGACTTTAAATTGTTGATAAGGTGTTGTGAATGTTTGTATTCAGTAAGAATGGTTATGAAATAGAAAAATATATTCTGTTTGCAGTGATTATGGTTGGTTGTTTTCTGAGATTTTTCTATTTAGATATCAATAGCCTATGGAGTGATGAGATCTTTTCATTACAGGTGTCTGATCCTGCTTTATCATTTTTACAGGCGGCACAGATGTGGAGATCAGACCCAGGGCATCCACCCGTATATTATTTTCTTTTGTATTATTATTTTGATGTGTTTCCTTATACACCTTTTTATGCGCGTGCATTATCGGCGATTTTTGGTGTGTTGGGAGTTGGAGTCACTTTTCTGGTATTACGAAACTTGTGGGATAAACGCACGGGTCTTGTTGGGGCAGCGTTGCTTGCAGTACATAATTATCATTTCTTTTATTCGCAGGAAGTGCGCTCTTATGCCCTGGTTTACCTGTTTTCTGCACTGACATTATGGTTTTTAATTAGAGCTAATAAAAAACCTGACTTGGTGAATACGATATTTGCCGGTGTATTTATGGCGTTAGGATGTTTTACGCATTATTTTGGCTTGCTCTATACGGGGTTGATATTTCTTTCACTATTGCTTGTTTTCCGGCAACGGATTTTTTCTGACAAGCGATGGGTCTTATATGTAGGAGTCATATTTGCAATAGTTATTTCCCCTTGGGCTGTATGGGTTCTGGAAGATTTTTCCGGGACGAGTCAATTATTGACTGAGAGTGTTTCAGTTAAAAATATTTCTTTTGTTGTCGTACAGTTATTGGGTGGTCGTTGGGCCGCATTGTTTTTATCATTGTGTGTCGCGTATTTTATTTTCAGCAATAAACTGACAGTTAAAAAACAGCATTATCTTTTTGCATTTATAGCCAGTTTTCTTGCATTGGCTGTTTTATATTCTGTCATGCGTTTTTCGGTAATGATTCCTCGTTACTATATGGTGTTGCTGCCATGTGTAATAGTCGCAATGGCTGGTGTGGTCTGTTCGCTTCCTGCCAGCCGGGTTATTGTGCCTTGTTTGTTATTGATTTTTGCCTGGCCGACTTTTTTGGCAGATGTGAATGCCTTTGATCGCAGAGGTTCTGGTCATAATCCTAAAGGGCTTTTACATTGGGTGCAGGAACAACAGCCTGTTTATCCAGTTGTTTCTAATGGGCATATACAAACACTTAAAAAGGCATATGATGTGAGGACTCTGGATTTGAAGGATTTCTCTTCCGGTTTCCCAGAAGATCGCCCATTTTGGGTGCTTGAGTTCCATGCGGTTCATGGTGTCGAGTATCATCTGAAAGGTTATAAATTCAGAATATTGAAACAAAAGAAACAGAACAGAGAAGCGGCTTATCTTGTACGATTGGAGGGATCTTAGATTTGTTAAACTACAGGGTTTCGAGGGCCGCTGATGGTGCAATCCCTCACCTCTGCTAAAAGCAAATTCCTATCCCTACCCCATAGAAAGTTTCCTTGGCCTTGACCAGCAAGAGCAAATGCTTTTTTGCATCGGCAGAAGAACCCGCCGCTTTTCGTGCTTCGCCGACCTGCAAAACCCGTCACTTCGTGGCTACGCCGGGCAAATGTGTCGCGAATTTAATGTGAACACAGAAAACTATGACCAAATAATCGATGAAATTATGAAACGCTTTATTTAAGCCCGTGCGCGTTTTGATTAATTCTATCCATCGTAAATTCCCAATATAGCCTCTTCTGAAAATCGCTATTTTTTGCTCCGCGAGAAGAAGATGACGACGAATACCGACATACTTAGGAAGGCAACGGAAGTTATGCTTTTGAACAGGAATAAGGGATCGGCGTCGGATACGGCAAAGGCCTGTCGGAGCGTGGTTTCCAGATTTCTGGCAAGAATAAATGCGATTACAAACGGCAGGGTCGGAATAGCCAGTTTGCGCATCAAAAAGCCGATAACCCCAAACAACAGCAAAAAATACACCGCGTTAAAATTTGTTTCCTGAACATATACGGCGGTCAGGGTCAACAGCAAGACAAAGGGCATCAGCACCGACTTTGGTACTTTGGTCATGACCCCGACCATCTGCATAAACCTTGCGCCTATGGTCCAGTTGAGAAGATTGGCGAAGGCCATAGCGGTAAACAGGCCGAAGGCGATGACAAGTTCCGGGTTTACCACATCGGTTGTGAAGCGAAAAACGGAAGGTCCGGGGTTAAAGCCGCCGATGCTGTCGGCGGCAAGGATCAGGAATACCGCCCCCACATTTCCGGGAATGCCAAGGCTTAGGACCGGTATCAGGTTGGCACCGGAAACGGAACTGTTGGCGGCTTCGGTGGCGGCGATTCCTTCGGGCGCGCCTTCGCCGAACGGAATTTTACCCTTGTGCATTTTTTGACCCGTGGCGTAACCCAAAGTAGCCGCAAGGGTTGATCCAATTCCTGGCAATGCCCCGATCATCGTGCCTAAGCATGCGGATACACTGATGAATGGCATCAGCTTTCGCCGTTCGGCAAAACTAAGGCTGTTATCGCCAGATTGCGGGATTTCCGGCGGGGCTTCTTCGTCACGGTGTTCGCGCCACATTTCTTCGAACGAAACAAATACTTCACCAAGGATCAAAACACCCAGCACCGCAGTTATCATCGGAATGCCGTTGGCCAGAAAATCCGTTCCCAGTGACAGCCTGGAATAATTATCTTCACCGGTTCCTATTGAAGCCAGCAAAATACCGAAGGCGGCGGCGATCAGGCCTTTCATGGGTGATGCACCTACGACCGCTGCTACAAAACTTAATGAAAGGATTATCAGCGCTGCTTTTTCGGTGAAGCCAAGATAGCTTTCCACCGCGATGGCCAGAAACGGGGCGCAGGTGAACAGCACCAGATCGGAAAATGTGTCACCGGATGCGGATGCGAAATGCGCCACCCTTAACGCCTTGCCAGCCTCGCCGCGTTTGGTCATCGGGTAGCCGTCCAGGGTTGTCATCAGCGCGTCGGGCGTTCCCGGTGTATTAAACAGGATCGCCGGCACTGCCCCGCCGACGGTTGCACCTTTCATAATGCCTACCAGAAATCCGAAAACCGGCAATAAGGCATCGGGGGTAAAGCCGAAAACAGAAATCAGGATCGGCAGCGACACGGCCATCAGGAACGGTCCGCTTAAACCCGGTGTGGCCCCGGTGACTATGCCGATCAGAAAACCGGCTATCACCATCAAGACGGTTATGGGAATGCCGATGCCAAAAATATTGAAGGCCTCTGGCCCTAAAAAAACCGCCAGAACGCCGGCCCATACGTAATCAAATACACCCATCACCAGTCACCGTTTGGTGGCAGCAACAATGAATCAAAGGGTACATCGAAAATGAAAATCAGCAGCAAAACTGAAATCAGCGAAATGATAATTCGCTGGCGGCTGATTTTACCTTCTATCAGTGATATCAGCCCCGCCATCATGACCATACCACCGACAAGAAAGCCTAAATGTTTGTAAGGCGTGGTATCACGCATCGTCCGGTAGCTGCTTTCACTATCGAATACCGAGACAGCCAACGGCCCCAGCCAGAACATCAAAACAAGCGATGCGCCAACAATCATCGACACCACAAGCAGGAAGCCAAGGCTTTCGCGGTTTAAAGTATCTTCTTCAATTTGGTTGGTGTTGGATCTGAGCAGGCTAATTAGCAGATGCACAGATGCGCAAATAACAATAGTCCCCGCGGCTAATGTGGGTATCAGGGCATCACCGATAAAAACCTGACGCCTGAATTTTTCGATCATGCCGGTGTCGATGTCGCCCGGTATCCACAATAGCAAAGTCACAAGGCCTAATAAAATCAGCAATGCCGTTGTGATCATATCTGCGGATCTAAAGATACCCATGTCACCCCCCGGTTTTTTTGATGCTAAATCGTGGCGGCTAATTATTATGCCGCCGCGATTAGCCAGACTGTTTATTCGGACGTTGCATCCAGCAATGCCTGATCCCCAGCTGAAAGAGACGCTATATAGGCATCCAGTTTAGAGCCAGAAATAGTTTCTACGCCAGAGAAAGCCTTGTTAATCATCGCGTTGACCTTAGTGGTCGGATCGCTAACAACATCGATAATGGCTTTGGTGATAGTTGCGCGGGCATCATCTGGCAATCCAGCGGGGGCGACAAACATAAATTTGGCGCCAAGGATTGTCGATACACCGTATTCGCTAAGCAATGGCGCGTCCGGTGAAACGTTCAGCTTTGTTGCTTCGGCAGAAACCAGATTAACCAGATCACCGGCAGCCACGGCCTTGTTCTGTGGACCAGCACCCCAACCCACATCAAGATCATCAGCCAGCACGCCGTTTAGTGCGCCCTTACCACCCTTGACCATAACCGTGGTGAAGTCGAAGCCATTTTTTTTGCCGATCAGGTACGCCCCATCTGCAAGTTTTGGCGACATGGCACCAAGGGTAATTTTTTGACCTCCCTTGGCAGCCGCGATAACATCGGAAAGGGTTTTCCAGCCGCGTGATGACTTGGCGAACAAGCCCATTTGGGAACCCGTAGTTGTGGTCAGCATGGTGAAGTCGCTGGCCGAATAACCGGCATCGCGCGATGCGATTGAACTATATGTAATGGCTTCTGAAACGGTCATGCCGATGGTCAAACCATCAGCCGGTTCGGCTATCAAGGCCCGCGCCATTACGGCCCCGCCTTTGCCAGGAAGATTTTCAGGAATAATTTTCCAGCCATGGCGTGCTTGCAAATCTGCTGCGATCATCCGTGCCTGGGTATCGACACCACCGCCGGCGGTAAATGCGATCATTAACTTGATCGGCCCAGAAGGTGACCAGTCAGCTGCGCTCGCAGTGGTGATGGTTGCCGCAAGGGCCGCCATGACAATGCCTGTTTTAATGAATCTGTAGAACATAATTTCCTCCCTGTGGAATGTTACTTTATCTAAATTCAAGGCATCATCATCTCTTATATTAATTGACATGTCAACTATTGACTTATCAATTTATTCATGTTGTGTTAATGGCAATCGCATTTCACAATAACTGAGCCAGGGTGGTTACATATGCCAACATCTGCAAATACCTATGACGACCTTGATCTGGAAGCCATCATTTCGTTCCGAATTTTCCGACTTCATGCGGCCCTTGACCGGCAGGCAGTACATATTCTTAACAATGTCAGCGGCTTACGTCAGAACGAATGGAAGGTGATTTCGTTTATTGGCCTGGGCAATGCACGCACATCCAGACAAATAGCCAAGCTTACCCATATGGACCCGGCAATAATCAGCCGCACTATTCGCACACTGGAAGATGATGGTCTGGTTGTAACCGAGCGTTCAAAAGATGACCGACGGGTGGTTCTTTTGAGCCTTACCACCGCCGGACAAAAAAAATTTGATCTAACATTTCCACATATGCTGGAACGTCAGCGTTCTCTTATTTCGTCGCTTTCAAGTGGCGAGCAGCAAACAATCTGGAAAATTTTCAACAAACTGGAAATCGCAACTGAACAACGCGAATTTAATTGAGGGAGGAAGAAAAATGAAAATTACAATGCTAGGAACCGGCTCGCCCGAACCATACGCGCGCCGTGCTTCACCGGGATACCTGGTTGATGTAGGCCCGGAATCCATACAGTTCGATTGTGGCGGCGGATCCTTTGACAGATTTCTGGCATCCGGTGCCGATCTTTCCAAACTAAGCCATTTATTTTTAAGCCACCTTCATTCCGATCACATGATTGATTATTCCCGGCTGGTCCATGCCCGTTGGGATTGCCATAGTCACGAGGTCGATGATTTAAAGGTTTTCGGCCCCGCCCCTATTCAGTTAATAACGACCAGACTGTTCGGCCCTGAAGGGGCACTGGCTTTTGATTTGAAGACCCGCACAGAAGATGAACCTTCGCAGCAAATATATGCCGCCCGTGGGGGGAAACTGCCCAGACCATGGCCTGCGCCCGAAGTCACCGAAATTTCCAAAGGCTTCGAGTTGACACGGGAAAACTGGAGCCTGAAGGCGGTCGAAGCTCCCCATGCCCAGCCGTTCCTGGATAGTCTTGGCTACCGGCTTGACAGTGAAGGTCATTCGTTTGTCTTTTCCGGTGACAGCGGCCCATCAAAAGCCCTGACCAATTTGGCAGAAGGTGCAGACGTACTTGTTCATATGTGTTTCCAGCTTTCTGGTGAATCACCGGGCAGCAAATGGTTTGCCGGGTCATCCGGGCACATGGAAATTGCCGAAACAGCCGCCGAGGCAGGGGTTAAAAAAGTTGTTCTTAGCCATTTGCGCCCACATATGGACGAAGAAGGCATCCACCAGCGCATGGTCGAAGAAATGAAGGCCAAATTCGGCGGCGAAATTATGGTCGCCGAAGATCTGGACGTTATCGAGCTTTGATAAATTCAATCAGGCCAGAGCATAAAATTGAATAAGTTGGCATCACTTTCCGCCCCAATGCGCGGGGCTATCTGGATGCTTATGGCATGTGTGTTTTTTGCCGTGGTCGGAATTTTGGTGCGGCAAATTTCAAAAGATGTCCACCCCTTTGAAATAGCCTTCTTCCGGGCGCTGACTGTTTTACTGATTATGCTTTTGTGGAAAGGGCGCAGCCTGCAAGCAATGAAGGTTCAGCAATTGCACCTTCATCTTTTGCGGGCCGTATCCGGGGTTATAGCATCGCTGTTGCTGTTTTCTGCCTTTGCGGTGATGCCCATTGCCGATGTTACCGCCCTTACATTTACCGCCCCGCTATTTGCCACTATTGGTGCGGTGTTGTTCCTGGGTGAAAGCATTCACCTGCGCAGGTCTTTGGGAACCGCCGTCGGCTTCGTCGGGGCGATGATAATCCTGCGTCCGGGTATAGGTGATTTTGAAATGGCCAGCCTGATGGCCATCGGCGCCGCCTTGGGGATGGCTGGTTCTGTCCTGACCATCAAGGGGCTATCGCGAACCCAGTCATCAAACGCCATTGTCTTTATCGGGGCCTTGTTGATGGCCCCCCTATCGCTTGTCGCGGCTGTGTTTTACTGGACCTGGCCGACCCCTGAACAGTTATGCTGGCTGGCCGCCATGGGGACGGCATCTTTTGGCATCCAGCAATGCATTACCCGCGCCTTCGCGGCGGCTGATGCCACGGTCATCCTGCCATTCGATTTTTCCCGCCTCCTGTTCGCGGCCCTGCTTGGATTTGTGATCTTCGGCGAAGTTCCAGATTTCTGGACATGGATAGGCGGCACGGTAATCACCGTAAGCGTCGTCTACATAGCCAACCGAGAATCAAACGATGCAAAAAAATCACTCTTTAAGACAGTCTGATTTTTGCTAATCCAATTAATATTGTCTTTGGGACTGTCCTAGATAACACACAATAGGTGTTATCATGATCAGTATGAGAAAGAGTCGTTTAAGTATCTACAAGCAAACCTCGGCACGAGCACGGCGGTTGGAGACCACCACATCAAGGGCACCATCGCCATTAAGATCAACAAGTGCGCCAGAACGTCCGAGCTCGAAACTTAGCAAACCAGCATCCTTCGCACCTTCGTTGAACTGACCATCTTTTTGCTGGATCAACAGGTTGTTAGGATCGGCATCTGCCGTGAACTGAACAGTGTCGACATTTCCCTTAATGTTTGCTTTCGGAGTTTTTTCAACTGCTACAGTACCACTGGCTGTAAAGGTTGTTGTCGCAAAACTTTACATTGGTTCTGCGATAGTTTTTGAACGTCTTCTTATGGTTTTCGTAGGTATCAAAATAGGCAACCTTTGTGCCAAGAATAAATTTATGTCCCTTGTTTTTGGGGGAGTTATTGTTGCATTTATTTTTATTGCCGGTGGGTTCCGCATTTTATTGCCCAAGAAATTTCAGCATTGGTAGGTGGTGGTATTTATTTGGCTACCATAACACTTGTGATTAAAGCAATCACGTCTGCTTTTGATTTAGGGAACGGTGGGGTATTTTGGAGTGTAATTATTGGGCTAATAATCTTGATGACAATGTCACAAGTTTGGGGGTCAGGCTGAAATGAAAACACATGCTATATGTTAGCCGATTTTCAGTCCAAAGCTGACCGCATAATTTCATTGATGCACGGGTCGGCACATAAAATTACGACACTGAGGAGACGTGAATGGGAACTAGATTCAACGTTAATAAATTTTACAGGTTCCGGTATAGAGATCGTAATTATCTAAAAGCATTGGTAGCGGACGGGGTATTTGTTGAATCTGGGACGTTCCGGGTTCTGCCGCCGATACCAACAGTCTTGCTGGCAGAACCGTTGCGCCATGCAGTACTGGATTACCTGGTTGAAGACGAAGCCATCACCGAGGAGTTTGCCCACCGGCTCCTTTCCTGGAAGCACTCAGGATTTTCTGTTGATAACACAGTCGGTGTTGGAGCGAACGATCCGCAAGGCCGCCGCCAGCTGGCCCGCTATATGATCCGCAATCCGTTTTCGCTTAAGAAGATGGAGTACCGGGCGCAGCAGGGCATGGTGGTCTATCGCAGTCGGCACCATGCCACCCTGAAACGCAATTTCCAGATCATGCCGGGAGCCGCCTGGCTAAAACTTCTTCTGCAGCACGTCCCGGACCGGGGTGAACATCTGGTGCGCTACTACGGCTGGTACAGCAACACATTGAAAACACTCCTCCCTGAAGCTCCATTTCGATCGACCAGCGACAGGCGATAGGTGCCGGGTTGGGTGATGGTCATGGCAAGCTCTTTTGGGTTATTGATGATCTCCAGGCGGCTCCCGTTTATTGTCCTGACGATGGGATAGCTGGCGTTCTTCAGGGTGAGTGGGATATGGCTTCTTCCCTTTCGCTGCTTGATGGTGGTGCCGGAGGCCGGGAAGAGAATCTCCATTTGGAGTCGTTGGAGGTCCTGGGCCGATGATTCCAGCCTTGCCAGCAGCGGGGGGGCTTTGTCAGGCCGCGCCAGCTTCAGTTCACCCTCATGATATCGGTCAAAGAGCCGGTGGAGGAGGGGGGCGGCGTTTCGAAGACCCCGGTTGCCCGGAAGGGGTTCTCCTGTCACTGTGCCTGTCCAGACACCGATAATGTAGCGGCCGTCCGTGCCGATGGCGAGGGCATCGGAGCCCCCCGGGCCGGTTCCTGTCTTGAAAGCGATCTCCCGCTTGCTGGCAGTCCCTCCAAGGCGGTGGGCCGGGGTTCCTGTTTTGGCCAGGGCCCAGTTGATGTGGCGGGTGCTTGTTTTGTCGAGGAGTCTCCTGGGCTTGCCTTGCTCTTTTCCCATCAGGAATCCGATCGGCTGGACCTCCCCCTCTCGGGCGAGGGCAGTATAGAGCTCGACCAGTTTCTCCAGGGTGAGGCCGGCACCGCCGAGGGCGATGGGGAGTCCCTTGCCATTCTCAAGCACGATCCCCGCCTGTTCGAGGCTCGAGGTAAAACGGCCGGGGGAGAGGCGATCAAGTACCTTGACGGCAGGGATGTTGAGGGAGAGTCGCAGGGCATCGGCGGCGGTGATCTCCCCCCGGAAGCGGTAGTCGAGATTCTCCGGCCGGTAGCCGGCATAGGAGACAGGCTCATCGGTAATCAGGGTGTTGGGGTGGATCAGGTGGAGGCTCTCGGCCAGCCCATAGATGAATGGTTTCAGGGTCGAGCCGGGTGAGCGGACCGCTGTTGCAAAATCAAACGCACCGGCATTCCTGCTGTTGAAGTAGTTCTTTGAACCGACATAGCCGAGCAGCTCACCACTGGGGGCATCGGCAATGAGGATGGCGAGATTGGTGCCGTCGGGGAGGGGGGTGTCGAGGGCGATGCGCTCCAGATCCTGCTGCAGGTCGTGGTCGAGGGTGGTCTGCACCCGCTCACCCTCTCCCTTCACCCGCCAGGCGAGGTGGTGGGCGATTCTGGGGGGGGGATGCTTTTGGGTAGGGATCGGAGAGAGCATGGCGGAGTGCATCTCGTCATCGCTCAAGACCCCCCGATCCCTGGCGACACGGAGGATGCGGTTTCGGGCGCTTTGCGCTCTGTTCGGGTGGCGGTCGGGGCGCAGCCACTCCGGTGACTGTGGGAGGGCGACCAGGAGGGCGGCCTCGGCCGGGGTGAGATGGAGCGGCGGCTTGCCGAACCAGGCTCTTGAACCCATCTCGATCCCTTCTACATTGCCGCCGTAGGGGGTGAGGCCGGTATAGAGGGTGAGGATTTGCTCCTTGTTGAAGCGTCTCTCAAGGGTGATTGCCCGCTGCATCTCGTTGAGCTTGCTGGCAATGGTGCGGGGAGCGGGATCAAGGAGCTTGGCGGTCTGCATGGTGAGGGTGGAGCCCCCGGAGACCAGGCGGCCGTTGGCCACAAGCTGCCAGAAGGCACGAACCATTCCCGGCCAGTCGACCCCGCTGTGGTCGTGGAAGCGGCGGTCCTCGTGGGCGAGAAGAATCCTGAAATAGAGTGGATCAATGCGCTCGATAACGCTCTTCAGCCGGTAGCGCTCGTCCTCGGCGAGAAAGAGATGGAGATCCCTCTCCTCCCGGTCGGTGACCACGGTCGACCAGCTGACTACCCCGGTATCGATCGGGTTGTCGACCAGATAGAGCCAGCCGATGAGCAGCAGGGGGCCGAGGATCACCCCTCCCGCCAGGGAGAGGGCGATCGGTACGGCTCGCTGCGATCTAATGTTCACTCCCGACGCACCACCTTGACCCGCCGCTCGGCGCTGCTGCCGTTGATTTTGGGTTGGTACATGTCCTCGACATGGACGGCCGGCAGCCGGAAATGGCCCGGGGTGACAGCCCGCATCAGATAGCGGGCGGTAATGCCAAGCTGGTTCCTGATGATTTTTGAGTAGCCGCCCCTCTCCAGGGTATAGGCGGCCATGAAGCGGTCATCCCTCAGCTCGACGAAGGTGGCCCGGGTGGTGGATAGGCGGTTGTCTTTTGCCGATTCGGGGATGTCAAGGCCACCCAGCCGGCCGTTCTCGATCTCGAAGCCGGCGGGGAGGGGGTCGATGAGGGAGAGCTCTCTGTCCCGTCTCCCGTTTATCGGCAGATGGAGGGTCACCTCGAAAAGATCACCCTGTTTGGCCGTCACCAGAGTGGTGGTCTGGCCCGTGGTCACATTGAGGATGCTCTTGGTGATCGAGAGGCCGTTATCCGTTCTCAACTGGGGCCGATCCTCAACACCCGAGGCGGTGAGGGCGAGATAGAGAGGTTTCTCGCTTTGGTTGGTGACGATCATCTTCCTTCCTGCTACCAGTGAATTGAGGGCTTCGTTCAGGCTCTCCGGCGTCAGGGGGGTGTCGTATAGGGTGAGCTGGCTTGCCAGGGCCTCATCAGCGCGCCCCTGGAGATGACGGCTCATCAGCACCAGCCACCCCTTCTCCTGGGTGTTGAGATACTCCCGCTTGAGGGCGGTTCTCACTACCTTTGCCGCCAGTTGGAAGGCCAGCCCTTCGATCTCAGGGTCGGGTGATCCTTCGAGCATGAAGGTGGCGAGGGCTGCCGTCTCCTGCAGATCGGAGGCGTAGTTGATGCGCTGCCACAAGGTGGTGCTTCTCGCCTTCTGGGCCAGGCTAAAGGCCTCCCGGCTGTGTTCGGCATCGCCGATCATGCGGAAGGCGGCCCCCAGCTGACCGAAGAGGAAGCGGTAGTGGCCCTTGTCTCCGTCTTCGGCCATATCACGTCGGGCCTGGTCGAGGGTATAGCGCAGGGTGCCGGCATCGACACGGCCCGCCTTTGCCTGGAGATAGAGGGCATAGCCCCGAAGCTCCAGCCAGGCGGCGTGGAGGAGGGCGCTTCCGATCCAGACGTGAGCCCGCTTCAGGGTGTTGTCATCAACTTCATATCCTTCTGCCCGGGCCTCCATCAGGAAGTGGGTGGCATAGGCACTCAGCCAGCGCTGTTTCTGGTGTCCCCGTGGCCAGAGGGTGAAGGCGCCGGAGCCGGTCTGCATTGATTCGATCCGGCGGATGGCCCGCTGGACCCGTATCTTGTTCTTCTCCTTGAGCTCCTCGGAGAGGGGACCGAAGCGATCTAGATAGAGCAGTGGAAAGGCCCTGCTCGTCGTCTGCTCCAGACAGCCGAAGGGGTAGAGATCGAGTTCATCAAGAAGCCATTCAACGTCGAGGAGCGGAACCCGGGCGAGCCGATGGGTGAGGGCGATGGACTCGGGACGCAGGTGGTTGACCAGGTTATCCCCGACCAGGGTGGGTCGGCCGGGCAGCAGCTGGACTATCCGGCTTCGAAAGCGCCTGGTTCGCGTCTCCCTGATGGAGAGGGGCCAGTGGAACTCGCGCACCTCACCATCGGGGGCGGTAATGGTGAGGTTGAGCCGGGTATTGCCGGGCATGCCACCGGTGATGAAGTTTCTCTGGGTGGCCGAATCGCCCTCTTCGAGAACCACCTTCTGGGTGGCACTGCCGATGAAGAGCCCCCCGTCGCTGCTCCAGCTGAGGCGGTATTCGCCGGACGAGGCCTCCACATTGTGGAGCCGTACCCCGATCTCGGCGATGTCGTCAATGGCGACAAAGCGCGGCAGGCTCGGGTGGATCACCAGGGGATCACGGACCACAAGGGGCCGAGAGGTGCTGGCCAGCCGCTCTTCGTCAAAGGCAACGGCCATCAGCCGCAGGCGACCATTGAAGTGGGGGAGATCGAGTGGGATGTCGGCCTCGCCCGATTCATCAAGCGCTACCACTCCCGAAAAGAGGGAGACCGGCCTGACGATGGAGGTGGGCGGGGCGGGAGGTGCTTCCTTGCTGGGGGCATCGCCGCCGAAGTGCATCTTCAGCTGCTCTCCTTCAGAGCGCTGCAGGAGATGGCCATAGAGATCATTGATGCGCAGCCCCAGCCGGCGTTTGGCGAGAAAATGGGCGGAGGGGTCGGGGGGGGAAAAGCGGGTGAGCCCCAGAATCCCCTCATCGACGGCGGCCAGGGTGACCCTGGCCCGACTGCTCATTTTTCTGGTCTTGATGCGGACGGTGACCTGCCCCTCTGAGCGCACCTTCTCCGGGGCCTCGATCTCGATCTCACCATGGAGATCTCCCTTTTCGATAGCGAGCCGGGCGATGCCGATCGCCCTCGCCGGCCCCGGGTTTTGGGACCCCGGCCGAAAGACGTTCACCAGCAGGTGGACTTCACCCCCCCAGGCGGCATTCGGGGTGATGGTGATATCGGCCCCCTCCTCGGAGATTGCCAGGGCGCGGTTTTCGAGGATTCGGTCTGAGGCGATGACCAGCTGTGCCTGTCCACCAAAGGGGGGCTTGATGTGAAGGTTTATCGGAGTGCCGGGGGCGGCCGACGGTTTTGAGAGGGCGAGCTGGACGTTGTCCGGGGCGGCGCTGCGGCGCTCATCGCTCGCCCACCAGCCGATGCGAAAGCGCCGGTTGGTAGTGGAGCCGGTGGCCGGATCACGGAGCTCGATCCGGTAGTGGCCGTATCCGAGGCCACTCAAGGCGAGGGTGGCGAGCCCATTGCTGCGGGTCTTGATCTTGCCGGCCTCGTGGCGGGCGACATCGTAGCGGCTGATCTCGTAGGCCCAGCGGCCGCGAGTGGGGCGATACCAGTGGTAGTCCCACTCCTCTTCAACAAGGCTGTACTCCAGGGATCGTGAGGGGAGGGGGTTCCCCTCTTTATCGACACTCACGACTTCAAAGCGGGCGATCTCGTGGTCCGGGAAGGCGATCTTGCCGTCGTCGACGTCGATCAGGGGGCGGATGCCGCTCCAGCTGCTGTAGGTGGAGATAAGGTGCCGCGTTCGCTTGCGGGTGATGCGGCCGTTGGGTTCAACAATCCCCGCCTGCAGGGTGAAGGTGAGGGGGACCGGGTACAGTGGGGTGGCGGGGCCTGGTTCATCACTGCCGATGGTGATTTTTGCCCGGCCTGAAGAATCGGTCTGCGGTGTCGAATGGATCTGTTGTCGCCGCTGGACAAAGTCGTGGTCCTCTTCACCGAAGTGAAAGCGCTCCCACCGCTTGAAGGGTGAGTGATCGGCGCTGGCGGTCATGAAGGCCTCGGTGGGCAGGTTGGCGGCGGGGGCACCATAGAGATAGTCTCCCCTGATCTCGAAGTGAGAGGCGGAGTCGAAGCTGAGGGGGCCCTTCTCTTCGGCCTCAAGCTCGACCTCGATGGTGGCGGGGATGTAGTCCTCGATGAGGAACTTGACCGAACCCAGCGGCTTGCCCTCGGCATCGAGATAGAGCCGGGCGGTCCACTCGCCGGTACGGGCCGAGGTAGGAATATCACGCCGGTAGCTCAGGGCTCCCAGGTCGTCCGTAGTGATCACCCGGGTATCGGTCTCGACCCCATCCGGCCGGAAGAGCTTCAGGGTGAGGGGGAGGGCGCCGGGGGAGACGAGCTTTCGGTTTCGAACCAGAGCGGTCAGGTTGAAGCTCTCCCCGGGGCGGTAGACCCCTCGCTCCAGGTAGAGATAGGCCGAGAGCAGGCCCGGGTGAGGGGCTCCAGCGACATCCCGGTCACCCATGTCGAGGGGGTGGCCGGTGAGCTGGAGAAAGGTAAACTGGTGATCAGGCTCTCCCGCCTTGCCCCGGTAGGCAAAGAGGGCGACTGGCTGGCGGGCATTACTGCCGTTGACAAGCGGCAGGGGGAAGTGGACCCGCCCCTCGCTGTCGGTAGTGGCGCTGCCGAGGAGATCGAAGTTTCGTGCCATCAGTTCAACCCGAACCCCTTTCTGGGAGAGGCCGCTCTCGAAAGAACGGACAAAAAGATCAAGCCCCTCGTTGTGGCGATAGGTGGTCAGCCCCAGATCGGTAAGGATCAGGAACTGGGTCGCTCGGTTCTCCCAGCGACGTTCAGTCCCTCCTTCCCGTTCTGCAACAAGAATATAGGCGGCGGCCTCTCGTCGCTGGATGAGGGTGTCGAGGTCAAGCTCTATCCGTTTCTCCCTGTTTTGTTCAAGCTCGAGATGGATATTCTGGGTGCCGAGGAGCTCCGCATCCTTGATCAGGCGGCTCTCCATGTCCCAGCGGTCAACCGGGTTGTTGAAGCGGTTGTTCTGGAGGTAGGCCTGGACCATGGTGGGGTTGATGCGGTAGGCGAAGACCCGGGCATCGGGGGTGTTGAGCACCTTGAGGGTGACCGCCTGGGTGCTCCTGACCGGGAGGATGAAGGCATCGTCGGTGAAATCGAGAGAGGCCTTGCGGTGATCGACGAAAACTGAGGAGTTGAGGGTCTTGTGGAGACGTCGGCCCTTCTTGAAAGGGAGCCCGTCGAGGAAACGGATCTTGTATTTTTCCCCGTTGACAAGGCCGGTGATGCAGAGCCTGCCTTCACCGACCAGAACCGCTGCTTCGGCATAAGGGTGCTCCTCCCCCCCCCAGTTGGCGGAGACGGAAGAGACCTCGACATAGTCGTTGTAGTCATAACCATCGGTGAAGAGGGGGAGAGACCACTCATAGCAGGCCCGCGGAGAGAGGTGCTCGGAGATTATCGTCTTCTCGGTGATGGTCGGCAGCCTGTGCTCGAGGTCGCTCTGTGCATGAGCGACCGGAGTTAAGAGAAGGGCAAGAAGAAAAGCGGGAATAAGGCGGGAAGCAGGCGATGTTGTCATGGACGGGCTATCCTGTGGTGGGAATACCCTGATTGGACCATCTAAAAGTGGTGGTCAGCTTTGCAACTCATGGAGTAAGAGTGGCGAAGCGATGGCGATTCCTGCATTCGACTTCTGGTCTCTGTCAAAGCAGGGAGCTTTTGTCATCCCGCCTGCCTGCGACGGTCGGAGGCGGGCTGGAGCCCGGTCGGGTGTGGAGAATTGTGACTGGCGAGCCGTTCCCCGGGTGATGCCGGTTCGACTCCGGCCTCGGGCACCATATATAAAATGTCTATATTTCAATTAATTATAGGCTTTCTTGCAAAAACCCTAATTTGGGGTATAGCGAGAAAAAGCGCTGTCGCTACGTTTTTGCTTCACAACAAACTACAGATTTAATCCCTTTACTTTGAAGCTTTATGATCATATTAAGCGTAGTGTTGTTGGTCGACTCCATGCAAAGTGCACTAAAAGG
>MPLX02387318.1_pt1 | contig 16163 bp, 25 predicted proteins | sample 1617341 | NCBI WGS metagenome assembly MPLX02 (sample SAMN05944804, study PRJNA350692) | marine metagenome | biome: marine; feature: ODZ; material: water; isolation source: 120 m water sample filtered on 0.2 um supor filter | place: Pacific Ocean | collected 2012-04-08 | depth 120m m | reverse complement strand
TTGGTCGCAACACTCAGAGCTTGCGGAGAAGATTATCTCGACTATTACTGCTCAGGTAATGAAGGACATATCGCAGATGATGTCTATGATGACTTAATGAAAATTGGATGGGATGGCGGTATAAAATAACGGTTGACATTTATAATCCTAGATAGTATAATATATACATAAAGTAAATTAGTTAACATTAACTAGGAGATAAAATGGCCAAGAAGGAATGCAAAGACAGATTAGGAGAGCAACTGAGGCATTTAGAAAAGGTGTTAACGACTAAGGAAGAAAGACCAACGATGACGCTCGGAGATGAAATAATAGAGTTAGGCGGAGTTAAGTATAGAACAGTTAACCTAGGTTCAAGGAGATAACATGGCAGATTTAACTTTCCAACAGTATGTAAGGGCACAACAAAGAAAAGCAGATAAAGTTACTGAATGTATGCATCTTCAAAAGTTAGACAAGGAAATGTCTCCACTAACTAGAAAGATGCTTGATAAGAACGTAGCATACATTATCCGCAATAATAGATTGTTAGATCAAAATCATAAGCATTGGACTCGTTGGGATAAAGAATATAGATTACATGGATAAAATTGTAAAAGAAAACGCCGGGTATTTACAATATACTCGGCATTCCGTCTTAGATGACATACCTGATAACTTTGCAGAACGCATGATGGCAGGTGCAGGAAAAGGCGGCGGAGTTAAAAAAGAAAAAAAAGAAGTAAAAATTCCAGAAGGATTTACAGTAGCAATTAATTATAACAAAGGTGGATATCAAGTAGTTCCAAAGGAGGATGTATGACAGAAGTAGAACAAGGAATTAAATGGTTAAGGATGTACGGAAAGAAGTCGTTCAAAGACCATACAGGCGAATGGGTTGAAGTTCGTTGTTCAGTACAGTTAGATCTATTTGGAGGAGAAGGAATAGTAATTCCGCATATTTTAGAGGAAGAAGAATGAATGAATTTATGGGCAAGGATATAGAAGAACTTAATAGGTTATTAGAAAAGTCAATATCTGAATTGCCAGGTTTAGAAGATAGACCTTTAATTGCAAAAGAATTACAGATAGAATTAATTAAAGACGCAATCGAAGATGCTCAAGAGGATAAATGAAACTATTTGAAATTGAGTTTATGATTAATGATTGGTTTAGTGCAGTATCAGAGAAACAAATAATTAAAGCAAAAGATTTAGTAGATGCAACAGAACAAGCAAATTACTTTGCAGGGTTATGTGAAGAAGGTTGTTCAGTTGTAGCAGTTGAAGAAATAAATAGTTTATAGGAGTTATCATGTTAGTTTTACACACATTACCAATTTATTATTGGCGACAGGTATTGTTTTATCGCAATAACTATCCCAATACGTCTGTAGTGTCAAAGGTAGCACAAGTGATTCCAAACCACTAAGTCAGGGTTCAAATCCTTGCAGGCGTGCCAAACATGGGTAGGCTGAGCAAGAGTGAGCTCAACGGACTGTAAATCCGCCGCATATGCTGTGAGGGTGCAAATTCCTTCCCTGCCCACCAATCCTATTAAATGCTAAGTTAAAAGAGATAAATACCTAGGAGGAACCTATGGATTTATTTGCAATAGATGAGTTAGTAATGATGGGTGTAGTGTCATTTTCATCTACATTCATATTCTTATTTAATTATAGACAAGACAATAGAGACAAATATGCAGGACATAAAAGTCTGATCGTATTTGATTGGTTTATTAACTTAGGTATGGCAGTAACAGGTTACTTACTCATTTCGATAGTTTTTTCAAATATTCCACAACTTGCACCTTATGCAAGTTATAAGTATCCAGTGGGATATTTATTTGGGTTAACATCTAATGTAAGTATACCTATAGTTTTGAAATGGTTTCAACAACAGATAACTAAAAAACTATCGCAAATCGGAAAAGCAAAGTAAACTTAGTTTAAGGTAACATGGCAGAACAAAAAACAAAAGATACTGTAAAACAAACAGTAACGACAAATGGTGAAGAAGAAGTGAAATTTGAACCAATTAAGCAAATTGAATCTGATACCTTTGAAGCAGTTAAAGGTATTAAAACATTTGATTATGTTATTATTGCCCTCTTGGCTTATATGGTGTTTATGGTTATTCCTGATCTGCAAGAAAAAGTTGACTGGATTGAGAAAGACCTAAACTCAGTATTAGTACAAAGTGAGCGTTACAAAGCGGCAACAAGAGTTATGTCAAAAGGTAATGCATGTGCAGGATGTCATTTAGATCCTGATCATTTGATTTCAGGTTTACAAGCAACTTATCCAAGTTTCGCAGATTTAAAAGGATTTATGTCTGTTGGCCATCAAAAATATTTCACTATGGCAACTCCTATGGCCGATGCAGAATTAATGGAAATATATAGGACTTTGAAGTAATGTGGATACCCTTAGGGAAGATTTTAGCAGGCGTATGTTTTTGGTTAATTGCTTCAGTAACACCTACTGAAGGTGATCCTGGCCGCACAAAAATCTCAATTGATCCTGCGTTTTTACACTTTGTAGCAAACCCGGCTGACATGGCCGAGGGCTTTGGTGGTCATCCTTCTGCTTCAAGCACCAATTATTACAAAGACAAATACGAACAAGAAAAACGAGAGCACGAGAACTTAAAAAAGAAACACGCCAAACATGAGCCCCCGCCCTATCAAATAGGTAACGAATATAGTCCAAGTTACGGACAAACAGTAGAACGTATTCGTGAACGTGGATTTATGATATGTGGGTCATATGATAATGTTCCTGGTTTTAGTGACCGCCAAGCAGGTGATCATTGGGAAGGGTTTGAAATAGATATTTGTAAGGCAGTTGCTATTGCCGTTTTAGGTGAAGACTGGGCAATGGAAACAGTTAAGGTTAATGGCGAAACTCGATTCGAAAAATTATATGACGGATCTATAGATATCATTGCCGCTACAACAACTTTTACATTTTCACGTGATGTTGAATGGCGTATTGAGTTTATGCCTACAACATATTACGATGGACAAGGTTTTATTGTACGTAGAAGTTTAGGTGTTAAAAGTGCTAAAGACTTAACCGGTGCAAGGGTATGTTATAGTGACGCAGGAACTGCCGCACAAAATATTAAAGATTTCTTTGAACTTTGGGATGTAGACTTTATTCCTGTGCCATTAAAAGCAGGACAAACTCCGGCAGATTTTTACATTGATGGCAAATGTGATATGTACGGAACAGATCGGTCGTCGTTAGCAGGCAAAAAATCTACATTTTCTAATCCTAATGCCCATGTAGTATTACCTGAAATAATTTCTAAAGAGCCTTTAGGTCCAGCAATAAAATATGGTGATCAGCAGTTTTCAGATATTGCTAGATGGGCAATATATGTATTATTTCTTGCAGAAGAATTAGGCATAGATCAAATTACTATAGATGATTTTGGTAGTCATAAAAATCCTATAATCCAAATCTTTATGGGAGAAAAGGGAGACCTTGGTGCAAAATTAGGTATTAAAGACTCCTTTGCAGTTGATATAATTACTGAAGTAGGAAACTATAAAGAAATATTTGAATTACATTTAGGCAAAGATACAAGATTAGGCCTTGACAGAGGATTAAATAGATTGTATAATAAAGGGGGATTGTTATACGCCCCTCCATTAAAATAAAAAAAGAAATAAAATCTTCAATGAAAATTAGATAATGAAGTATGCATTTTTAATACCCATGGGAGAGCAAATGGTTCCGCAAATGCTCTTCTCTCAATGGGTACCTTTTCAGGAATGGCTTGCCACAAACGAAGACGGTAAAATTTTTAGTTTATGTTCCTCTAATCAAATTGTAGGAAGAAACGTATTAATAACTAATAGTAATCCCCATGATCCGTTTGAGTTTCTAAAAATAGTTGAGTGGATTATTTGGGTAGATGCAGACATTAAATTTTCGTTACCTCAAATGCAACAATTAATGTCAATAGATGAACCAGTAGTTAGTGGTTGGTATTTAAGTTCTCCAACTAATCAAACTAGTTTAGTAGGTTACATTAAAGAACATCCGGAATTATTAAATCCAGACGAAATACAAATGCGTGACGAAATCTTTGAAGTAGATTTCGTTGCATCTGGATTTGTTAAAATACATAGTAGTGTATATCAACAAATGGAGTTTCCGTTCTATTATTCGCCTAAACTAAACGATACATGGGTTAATGAAGATATAGAATTTTATAAAAATATGTACAAACAAACTGGAATAAAACCTAAAGTAGTTAGAGACCTAAAAGTAGGGCATATAAAATGGTTGCCAATTTAAAAGATATAAATCCAGTAATATCTGTTATTAATGGAAAGGTATGTGTAAACGGCATAATTTTCGAACATAACGAATTGCGAGAATTAAAATTATATCTACAAAAAATAGGTGCCGAAGAAGCACATTTTTATCCTAGTAACAAAGATAATGCAGAAGAACTAGAAGAAGTTATTGTAAAAATGGCAGATTTAACACCTGAGGCTTCGGGCCATGATATGCCATCTTATTATTTAAATTAGGAGAAACTATGAAAATAATTATAGGAAATGATCACGCAGGTTATGAAATTAAGCAGTTAGTTAAAGATGCATTATATACATCATTAATGAAGAAAGATGATACCACATCTTTCCATGATGTAGGATGTGATTCACTTGATAGTGTACATTATCCTGAATATGGAAAAACAGTTGCCGACTGGGTAGCAAGTAAAGATGCAGACTTTGGTATACTCATATGCGGTACAGGTATTGGTATGAGTATGGTTGCCAATAAAGTAAAAGGTATTAGAGCCGCACTTTGTCATGATGTTTATACTGCAATGATGGCTAGACAGCATAATGATGCAAACGTATTATGCATGGGTGCAAGAGTACTAACACCATATCAAGCAATTAATATAGCAAGAACATTTTTTGAAACGGACTTTTTAGGTGGCAGGCACGGAGACCGAGTCAAAATGATAGATTAAGGAGATAATGAAATATAGATACAATGAAGGAGAAATTCTTAAAGAATTAACAGACTATGTAAACAAAACATACGGCGAACATTATGCAACAGAAGGTTTTCAAATACAAGATGTTTTCCAACATTTAAATGTTGCTGAGCCCTTTTGCAGAGCAAATGCAATAAAATATCTTTATCGTTTCGGAGACAAAGAAGGCAAGAATAAAAAAGACTTGCTAAAAGCGTTACATTATACTATACTATTATATCACTTTAGCGGAATGGATAAATGAAAACTCTTTGGACAGAGCAGTATAGACCTAAGACTGCAAACGAATATGTATTTAAAGATCAAGCACAAAAACGACAAGTAGAAACGTGGATTAAAGACAAGTCTATTCCGCATTTATTGTTTAGTGGTGGCCCTGGTACGGGTAAGACAACTCTTGCTAAGATGTTGTTTAATGAGTTAGAAGTACAAGACGGGGATATATTACAAATAAATGCATCTAGGCAAAACTCAGTTGATGATGTAAGAAATGTTATTACAAACTTTTCAAGTACGATGCCATGGGGAGAGTTTAAAGTTATTTTATTAGATGAAGGCGACTATTTAAGTCATAATGCACAAGGAGCCTTACGTGGCGTAATGGAACAATTTCACGAAGTTGTTAGATTTGTAATAACTTGTAATTATCCAAATAAAATTATACCGGCAGTACATTCTAGATGCCAGGGCTTTCATATACATAGTTTAGATCAAACAGAGTTCATTGTTCGTGTAGGTGAAATACTTGCAAAAGAAATATAGAGTTTGAAATAGACGTATTAGAAACATATGTAAAAGCAACGTATCCTGATTTGCGTAAAACTATAAACAATGTACAATTACATTGCATAGATGGTAAATTAATAATGCCTGTACAAGCAGATAGCTCTGAAGATTATAAACTTGCTATGGTTGCATTGTTTAGAGAAGGTAAAGTAAAGGAAGCACGAACACTTATTTGTGAACAAGTTACATCCGAAGAATATGAAGATGTGTTTAGATTTTTATATAGAAATTTAGAATTCTGGGGCGACGATGACAAACAAGACGAGGCAATTCTTATAATTCGCAATGGATTGGTTAAACATGGAATGATAGCAGACCCTGAGATTAATTTATCAGCAACTTTGATTGAATTAGAAAAGTTAAAAACGAGCTAAATATAGTAAACGGTCTTGGAACTAATATGCCACAAAACTTTGATACAATTAACAATAACATAAATTCAATACATGGTAGCGAAACACTACTCGATCTTCTATTAGAATGGGAAGACGTTTTAGATAATTTAGATATATATGCCTTTAAAAATTGGAAAAAAGGCGAACTTGTAGACGGCCCACAAATAGAAAAACATTGGATCACATGTACATTAATGTATCCTTATAAAATGATGCCCGATCCTGGAGCCTCAAAACGATTTACTAAGCATGGTATTAAGTGTAGTTACAAAGAAGATCATTATTTAAAACCTGCAAAAATTTATGGTCCCGAAGATGCAGAACCTAGGGCAAATGAAGAACCTTTAACAGACGAAGGAAACCCTAAACCTTCGGAAGGTAAACGTAGAGCAAAACTTGTTAAACTTCCATGTTGGTTAGTTAAAATAGAAATTCCTAGACATTTTATTGATGAATTTTTGGCAGATACTGCCGGAACATCAAAAGATGATGATGTAGAATTAGATGATGTCAAAGATGCATACGATGAAGGAGCAGGCGGCGAAGAACAATACCGAACTGCACCAGATCCTAATATGCAAGCACAAACACCAATGCCAATGGAATCAGTTGTACGTGAAGGATTGGAACCAAATGACCTACGAGACATAGTTGACGATACTATTGCTATTGACACATTCCAGCCAAAGTTAGGTTCAGAAGAAGAAACTATTGTTACTACATTTAAAGTTATACAATACGAACCTCCAGCACAAGATCTTGCAATGTTTATTGAACAAGGAGCATATAACATATTAGATGTAGAAGTATCTCCTGGTGCCGATGAAGACGGAAATTATCTTGTATTTGTCGAAATTAAACGAGATAAAAATTATTATATGAAAATGGAAAACATCTTAAAAGATGTTAAAAATATAACCAATATTACCGATTGGAAATTTTCATCATACAGACATTCCTTACCAAAGGATTTTAATAGAGATAATATTCATGCAAATGTTACATTAGACAAAGCAATGTATAAATCAATCTTTATGAATCCTACAATTACCGCAGATCCTACTGTAGAAGAATCAATTAAAAAACGAATGAAATTTCTTGTAAATTACTAATATTTGTGTTATAATACAGTATTATTAACAATAAATATTTTTAAGGAGACAAATGAAATTAGTTAAAGACACCGATCCTATTTTGCGTCAACCTACTGTTGATTTTGATTTTGAAAGTGGAATTGATCCCGAAGAACTTTCAAAGGAAATGGCTCCTCTTATGTTTGAACACGGAGGCATAGGATTGGCAGCACCCCAAGTAGGGTTGAATTATAACATGTTTTTACTAGGCGATCCTGAAAGTGCAGTAGCATGTTTTAATCCTCGTCTTGTTAGTTTCTCTGAAGAAACTATATATGATGTCGAAGGATGTTTAACTTTTCCTGGACTGTTTCTTAAAATAGGTAGGCCAAAAGAAATTGTTGCCGAATTTACTGATTCTAATGGTAAAGAACAAACAATGACTTTCACCGAAATTATGGCAAGATGTTTTTGCCATGAACTTGATCATTTAAAAGGTATATTATATACAGATAAAGTTGCAAAATTGACTTTACAAATGGCTAGACAAAAGCAAAAAAAGTTATTACAAAAACTTCATCGGAAAGCAAAACGTGGCGGACAAGATTGAACCTATAGTTAGGCGGGCATTTAAATTAGCCCATGATAACCAACATCAATATGTTACAATCGAACATTTACTTCATTCTCTACTTAGAGATAGAGATGTAAGTGGTTTTCTTAAAGAACTTAAAATTGATACTAAAGCAATTTTAAACGAAGTTGATTATTATGTCCTTAATGAAATGAACGACATAAAAATACAAACTGACGCAAAACCTAAAAAAACAAATACGTTAGAAAGGGTATTTAATAGAGCATTTACTCAAAGTCTATTTACAGGTAAAAACAAATTAGATCCAAAAGATTTATTGTTGTCAATTTTATCTGAACAACATTCCCCGGCAAGTTTTTATTTACAACGTAATAAAGTTAGTAAAGATGTATTAATAGAAACTCTTCAAAAAGAAGCTGAAGAGGTAACTGCATTAGAAGCATTCTGTGATAATTTAAACGAACTTGCTAAAAAGCAAAAAATAGATCCTCTTATTGGTAGAGAAATAGAAGTCGATCAATTAGTACAAACAATAGCAAGGCGTAAAAAGAATAATGTAATAATGGTAGGAGATCCGGGAGTAGGCAAGACTGCTATTGTTGAAGGCCTTGCTAGATTAATTATTGATAATAATGTTCCTGAAATTATAAAAGAAAATATAGTATATAATTTAGATATAGGAGCATTATTAGCAGGAACAAAATATAGAGGAGAATTTGAAGAACGATTAAAAGCGGTACTAGACGAGTTAGAAGATAGAGATGATGCTATATTGTTTATAGACGAAATACATATGATTATGGGTGCCGGTTCAGGCGGCGGTGGTTCGATGGATGTTGCTAACATGTTAAAACCTGCATTACAAAAAGGTAAGTTACATTGCATAGGTTCAACAACACAAGAAGAATTTAGGCAACATTTTGAAAAAGATAGGGCATTAGTACGACGGTTTTTAAAACTTATAGTAGAAGAACCAAGTATAGAAGATGCTAAAAAAATTATACAAGGCGTTTCGACACATTATGCAGAATATTTTAATATAAAATATACAAAAGAAGCATTAGAATCATCAGTAGATTTATCTGCACAATATCTGTTAGACAAGAAATTACCAGATAAAGCAATAGATTTAATAGATGCGGCAGGTGCAAGACAACGAATAACACCAGAACACGAACGTAAAAAAATAATTGATACTGAAGAAATAAAAATAGAATTATCTAAAATAGCAAAAATACCATTAGATACGATAAGTCACAAAGAGGTAGAACAAGATACAAGCGTAATAGATTTAGAAAACAATTTAAAAACAAAAGTATTTGGTCAAGATGAAGCGTTACAAGTATTATTAGATGCTCTTTATATTTCAAAAGCAGGACTTAAAGATCCAAGGAAGCCTGTTGGTTGTTATCTGTTCACTGGACCTACAGGGTGTGGTAAAACAGAAACCGCTAGGCAATTAGCAATTTATTTGGACCTGCCCCTGGTTAAGTTCGATATGTCAGAATATCAAGAACGACATGCAGTATCAAAACTAATAGGTGCCCCTCCTGGTTATGTAGGGTACGAAGATGGATCTTCAGGTTCAGGAGCATTAATTAATGATTTAGAAGAAAAACCTAATTGTGTTTTATTGTTGGACGAAGTTGAAAAAGCACATATAGATGTTTTAAATATTTTATTACAAATAATGGATGACGGTCTTATTACAGGATCAAACGGTAAACAAATTAGTGCTAGGCATATAACATTAATTATGACTTCAAATTTAGGTGCGGCTAAAGCAGAAGAAAATGCAATAGGCTTTGGTGGTAGCAAGCATGACAATGCACACGAAAAAGAAGTTAAAAAGTTTTTCTCCCCGGAATTCAGAAATAGACTTGATGCAATGGTTAATTTTAATAAATTGTCTATAGACAATGTTAAACAAATTGCTTCTAAATTTATTGATGATTTAAATATTCTTTCTAAACACCGTAACTTTGAAGTTGTATACAAACCAGCAGTCATTGATTGGTTAGTTGAAAAAGGATACGACGATGCCATGGGGGCTAGGCCCATGCAACGTGTAATTAACAACGAAATTAAAAAACCTCTTGCTAAAGAAATTATTTTCAGAAAACAATTTAATAAAAAAGGAACTGCTACATTAGATGTTGTTGATGACAAGATAAAATTAGATATCTTTTTCAGCTAAATACTGTAATGTCTAACTAGGATAACCTATGAGTGGAAAACTTTTACGAAAATATAGTAATATACTAGAAGTAGATGCATTTGATAAGGCCGTTAGTAGGCGAGATTCTGAAAAGCTCAAAATTTTAACTAAAGGTCTTCTTGAACTTAGAAAAGAATTGCAAAGCGGTTCTTATGAAATGGGACTAGTAGACGAAATGTTTAGTGCAATTGGTATGTCTCCTTGGAAAGACCCTATTAAACAGTCAACTGACTCCGAATCATATCTTGGTCTAACTCCAGGAACACCCGAATGGGATAAAGTATCAGCAAGTAGAAAAGAGAAATATGGCTAAGTTAAACGAAGAAGTTATTATTATTAAAATATCTGAAATGTTAAAGGATGCAGATCCTGTCCAACCATTACTTCCTCCGGATATTCTGTCTAATATCGAACAAGTAATAGCAGAACTTACCGGTAGAACAAATGTTATGGTAGAGGTTGACTCTGCCGCAAATGTAAGTGAGGTATCTACGTGAATACATATGTAATGATAACGAGCAAATCTGTAGATGCTACAGGTGAAAAAATACAAGCAGACGGTTATTATGGATATGCCGATGGATTGCATACCATAGCAATTTATAATACAGGACTAACTGGTAGAGTACATTTACAAGGCACTCTTGCTAGTTCTCCAGTAGAAGCAGATTGGTTTGATATCAATTTACAAGCAAGTGATACATATGTAGATTATACAACAGATACAGGTATTCATGGTTATACTTTTCAGGGTAATTTTGTATATTTAAGAATTAAATTATCAAATTATTCTGCAGGTTATCTCGATAACGACCTCCTTAAAATTTAAATAAATACACATAAAGGGATTATTGCCTTATGGGTATTCACGCACACCGAAATGTTTTTGCAGACCAACCTAGTCCTGCATTCTTGGTCCAGGATCCAATAGCAGAACATATATTAGAGTTTGATGTTGCTACAGGAGCATTTAAAAACATTATACCACCATTTACAAAGTCAGCAGAAAATATAGGCACAGGCGTAGGTCTATTCGAAAGTAAAGACCCAACATCTGCAAATTTAAAATTTAAAACATTAAAACCTGGAGCGTTCACTACTATTACGTATGATGGTGACTCTGTTACTATAAGCACAGATGTATCACAGTCAGCAATAACAAATGCAAATTTAGGTACCGGACAAGGGATATTTGCAAATAAATCCGGCAACATACTTAATTTAAAATCACTTAAAGCAGTCGATACAAACGGTCATTTAACTATTGCATCAGATGCAGATACTATAACATATACATCAGTTGCTGAAATCAATACTGCGAGTAATTTAGGAACAACTTCAGACGGTAAAGCAGTATTTAAATCTAAAGTAAGTGAAGATTTACAATTTAGACGCCTCAAAGGATCAAGTAATATTTCAGTAACCGAAAATACAAACGATCTAACAGTTGCAGTAGATTTAGGTTGGTCGTCTACAGGAGCAGGCGAAGTAGTAAGGTCATTAGCAAATGGTACATATGATTCATTAAATTTAGGTGCATTAATTGTATACCCTATGGGCAATCATAAACCTGGTCTTAGAAGCAACGGTACAGACATTGAATGGTCTACAGGTTCGATGGGCGTATGGTATCAATTTAAAGTTACATTTGAAGCAGACGGTAGTGTCGAAGATATACAAAATTTACCTGCAGGTTGGTCCCAATCTAGAACAGGTGATAAAATAACAATTACACATACCGAAGGAACTGTGCCTAAAGCAATGACATATTACGGCTACGATGCACAAACATTAGGTTATAATTATGGATTCCCAAATCAAGCATTTAATTTATCAGTTGCTGATGCCACGAAAACCACTAAATTTACAGTAGTAATAAATTCCGCAGTTGCAGGAGCAGATGTTAATAGTCATGCATTAATAAATGTGGAGTTTTAATGGCAGTTAAACCGGCAAAAGTTTTAGCAGTTACAATTACAGACATACAAAACGAATCGTTATGGACAGAAAATGATGGTTCAAATTCTATTACTCTAAATAAAGCATATAGATGGTCAGTAACATTAGATATACCAGAAGCCTTAGTTCATTCAAGCCACGAAACTACACGGCAGTTTCTTTATGACGGTCGTGATATTCAAGTAGGTGATTATATTGCTACATCTAATGATGGTAAATTTTTAAAAATAATAAGCATAACTTCACAAACAAACCAAGCATGTGTTTGTGTAACAGAAGACGAAGATAGATTAAATACATTTCAAGATGTAACAGGGCAAGCAGACGGATCAATACCTAAACAAGAAGGATTTCTGTTTGAAGTTAAAAACGGTTATCCTATATTATATCCTATGCCTCCGGACTTATTAAGTGTATTTCCTAATATAGGTTCGCAGATACTATCTCGTTTTTTGTTTAGATCTAAAACAGGCACACTTACAATATCTCAATCAGGTCATACATTTTCTGTAGGTGATGCAGTTTATCTGGCATCTAACGGTACATACGGCAAAATAGACATTACATCTACTGGACAAAATTTTATAGGAACAGTAATAGGCACAGGAGTTCCGGGGGCTAGTTCTTTTACATTAAAAACAGTAGGCCAGATTATACAAAATACAGTAATGCCTACCAATGCAGATGTCGGAGGTTATGTATATTTAGATCCTGCAACACCAGGCGGATTAACAGGAGTTGCACCTACTTTATATGGTAATAGTAATGCAGTTTTTATTAAATTATCATCGACTAGTGGTGTATTAATTTCTAGTTCTGTTGGTAGTGCAACAGGTTCTGGTAGTACAGTTTATGTGGTTGCCGATTTAACTGAACGTAATAATATTAATAATCCTGCTACAGGTAGTCTTGCATATGTATCCGGAACCGGTGGTGAACAAGCATCCGATGAATGGACTTTATACATTTACTTAGGTAGTAGTTGGTCCGAAATTACAAATGAAGATTCAGGATTAGTAGATGCGGGTACAGGCGAAGTTCTTATAGATAAAGATAGTAATACTATGACAAGTACAGTTAAATCTGTAAGTACAAAAAGCAGGGTATTTTCGGTATCAGTTAAGGTAACACAAGCATTTGACACAGCGTCTACATTAAAAATAGGCGATAGTAATGATGATGATAGATATATGACAATAGATGAAAATGATTTAAGCATAGTAGGAAATTATGTATCGTATCCTACATTTAAATATAATACAACAACAGAAAACGATATAGATCTTGTATATACAAAAGTAGGAACCCCTATTACAGGATCAGCAACAATACAAATTTCGTATGTATAGGTGATTTATGCCAGATGTAAAACAATATGGATTAAAAGGTGTCGGAACAGACGTACAGTTTGGAAAAAGTTCTGGCAGATTAAAATATAGTACAGATCATTTTGAAGCACGAGATGCAACTGATTCTGCATTTGTTCGTATTGGAGGGTTAGATCCTGTTAATGATACTGACTTAGCAACAAAGAAATATGTAGATTTAGCTGCCGCAGGTATATCGTACAAAGATGCGGTGCGAGTAGCAACAAACAGTTTAATAACAGGATTAGATGATGGTATTAGCGGTACTCCTACCGATGATATGAGCTCAATGACATATAATGTTAATGGTAATTATTGGTCTTTGTATCCATATAAAATAGATAACGTAACTTTAGCCAACGGTGATAGAGTATTGGTTAAAGACGGAGATAGTAAAGGTGGAGGTATTTTTGTTTTTAATCAAGGACAAAGTAGATTAGAACGGGCAACAGATTCGGACAACAATACAGTATTAGATGAATTACGAGGTGGAGTTTTAGTCTATGTTCAAGAAGGAAGAGTATGGGCAGACACCAGTTGGATTGTATCATCTCCTAAAGGTATTGTTAATTTAGGTACAGATAATATCACATGGACGTTATACAATAAAGCAACAGGACTGTCTGCATCTGATGGATTAAAAAAGGATGGTAATTTTATAAAAGTTAGAACAGATAATACAACAATAGGTATTATAGGCGATGACGTAACTGTTAAATCTTCTGCTACACAATATCAAGTACTAACATCTGCTGGTAATACAAGTAATGCAGCAACATGGGGAGCAGTACAATTAGATAGTTCGGATGCTACCACAGGAATATTACCTACAAGTAGAGGCGGATTAGGTGAGGACTTTGGCAATTATGCAAATCAAAGTATAATAGTAAAAGGCACAAATGGCGGGTTAGCCAAAGGTAATCAATATGAGGTATTACAAGTTGGAGCATCAAATTTAGAATATGATAAAGTAGACTTAGCAAATTCAACTACAGGCACATTATCTATTACAAGAGGTGGTACCGGAGCAACAAATGCTGCAGATGCTAGAACTAATTTAGGTGTGCAGTTAGCTGATGCACAATTAACAGATATTGCCGGACTTACACCCGACGATGGCAAGTTTATTGTAGGTGATGGTAACAATTTTATAACAGAATCAGGAGATACTGCAAGGATAAGTTTAGGTGTAGGTACAACAGATAGCCCTTCTATTGCAGGGTTAACAGTAACTGGAACTTCTGCATCGTTTAATGGTCTAACATATACTATGCCTTCTGTTGCAGGCACAAACGGACAATTTTTAAAAAATGATGGCGCCGGCGGTTTAACTTGGGGAGACGAAACCCAAGGATCTTTAGGCACGTTAGAAATACTAACAAATAATAATTCAGCAGTTAAAGCAAAATGGATTGTATTACATTGTAATACTACAGATGCAACTCCGTCTCCGTTATATTTAGATGGATCTGCTACAGAAATAAGTGTAGCAAGTGACACAACAATGTCATTTGAAGCAAAAGTTGTAGGACGAAATAAGACTGCAAATGAATCGTTTGTGTTTATATTAAAAGGTATGGCAGTCAATAATAGCGGTACTGTAACTATATTCAATCAAGGTACAGATATAGTTTCTGAAACAGACGAAGACTGGGATGCAATAGCAGAAGCAAATAGTACTAATTTACGGATTAAAGTAACAGGCGAAGCAGGTAAAGACATTATGTGGGTTGCACAGGTAAATACTGTAGAGGTAACTTATTAATGGCGGAATTTACTAATCATTTAATATTAAAAACAGAAGAATTGCCTGATGAATTAGCAGTAGGATTTTTTAATATTGTTAAAAAACACGGACCTGAAGATATTATTCAAACATTAGAAGATAGTGTTATGGTACATTATGTTCAAGATAATATGCATAATTATGAAGTTAACCTTACAAGAGCAATAACCGCAGAGGAAGGCGACCCTATCGCCGAAGCACTAGACGAAGCAATGGATTACGATTTTGAATTAGAAGCATCGGCTAATGTAGAAACAGACATTACTAACGGAATAAAGTGACAGAATTCGATGTTAATGACCCAGAGTTTTTTAAAACCTTTTTAGAAAAATATAATATAAAAAATTACACCTTAGTAAAACATGAAACAACCAGGTATGTTATTCTTGATAACAAAGATAATTATTATTATAAACTTTCTGGCACGGCAGGCGACGTAGCGGAGAATGACTTACATTATTTTTTAAATAACGCATATTTTCCTAATCATTTAGTATTATCTATAATTGATACAGAATTAAACATACGGATTATAAAATCCAGTCTAGCTCCAGGAAAATCATTACATGATATTTTTCAAGCTCCAAATAATTTAGATAATACTTTTATAATAAAAATGATGGAATGGTTTAAATGGCAACATACAGAATCAAGGCGTATTTTCCCTACAATTACTAACAAATATTTTACATGTACAGGAATATTCTTCTGTAACAAATGTAATACTGCTGACTGCTGGCGTGAAACCGATATTATGTACGACCAAGAAACTCATCGTGTTACACCTATCGATTTTGAAAATGAAAAATGGCTCACTGAAGAGGAATATATTTTATGTACATTTGATTTTATTTATAAGATAATAAAAAGAATTAAAAAGGCAAATAGTTACAATGATTGGCCATCCATTCGACAGGTTAAAGATATATTAAATTATTGTATAGAATATATTTATAAAGAAATATTATGACTATT
>MPLX02062610.1_pt1 | contig 16173 bp, 16 predicted proteins | sample 1617341 | NCBI WGS metagenome assembly MPLX02 (sample SAMN05944804, study PRJNA350692) | marine metagenome | biome: marine; feature: ODZ; material: water; isolation source: 120 m water sample filtered on 0.2 um supor filter | place: Pacific Ocean | collected 2012-04-08 | depth 120m m | reverse complement strand
GTATAATCTTAAACGGTGAAAGTTGTCTCTATTAGCGTAGTACCTAGCCGTACCAGAATCTCTTTTAAACCATTCCGATTCAACTGCTTTTGCAATCTCTAAACCATACTTTTCGCTTGCTTTTTCAGCATTTGAAACTGCTTGGCTGGGGAATACACCTTTTGGTAATATATTCATCTATTTTATTATTTTTGAAATACTTCCTTTGTTACTATATTTTTTAAATCCAAAATCTAAAACCTTTGTTTGTTTTAATTGTTTTGGTTGGTACAAATGTCTGTTACATGCCATTATAGCAAGACCAGAACTTATTGCGGCATCATGTTTTGTTCTATTATTTATATTAAATTTAGACCAATCGTTTAACGTTGCATTGAAATATATGTTACCATAATCTCCATTTTCCTGTAATCCTACATATTTATCTATATATGATTCAATTGCTGCAGCGTGAATTTGTTTCATATCTTCAGATGAATTCGGTATGCCTCCTACTTCTTTTTCAGCTGTTGATAATTTACTTATTGTTTTATCTGGACGATTCATAGAGTATCCTCTATACCCTCTTCTCTTTAAATAATACAATAATCTTGGCTTATTGTTCTCTGCTAATATTGGCATCCCATAAAATACTAATGCCATAAGTACATCTTCAAAAAACATTTCAGCGGTTTGTGGTCGAGCTACGTATTCTAAAAAGAATGAATTAATAGGCGCCTCTTCCATACTAAATACTGTTAATCCGTGTAGTGCTCCTTTTGATCCTCTACCATCTGTTGTGCCTGATATATCATAAGAGTCACAACCAAATGCCCCTATATGCTCATTACCGGGATGTTTGCGCCCATTTTTTATTATTATGTGGTTTTGAAGATTATAACTAGGAACCCAGGATATATTAAATCTTCCTTTTGGATCTGGTGTAAATATTACTCTTGAATCTTTAATACCATTTTCCCATTGGAAATTACCTTTAGATATAGCCTTTGATGTTACTGTACCATCATTATAATCTATTTGTTCATATATTTTTTGTAAATTAAATATACTATTTTTTGTTTCATCTCTAAATGCATGTTCCTCTGTTCTAGGAAACTGTCTATAAAATTCATTTAATGCGTCTGGGTCATCTTTAAGACCATCTGCTTCATTTTCCCAATGTTCTATGACTCCAATATCGATCTTATCCCCATAAGGTCCTTCAACTCCTTCCCTTGGTGTTTCGAAAACAGGTATTCCATAAGAATCAATGAATCCTTCGTAGTTCCATTCCATAGGTATGAACAAACTATATAGTCCCGAGCCAGTTTGGCCATTTCTGTTTCGTTTTGTAACATCTGAGGCATAAAATAATTTTTTAAAGTTATCTCCACCTTTATCTAAGGCGTTTGAAGTAGATCCCATCATACACTTCCCTATTATCCTACTTCCTAATCTTAGGGTTGTTTTTGTAACACGCCAATTATTTAATATATTATCAGGTCTTTCCCATTTACCAGATTCATCGTGAACTAATAACTTTAGTTTTTCACCATCATAAGAGTTATCCCCTGTATTCTTCCAATCTATTGTTGTATCAAGACCCTCAAGGGCTTCTCTTTTAACTGTACTTGTAATAGATTTTCTTGTAAGCTTAGAGGCTGGTACTCTATATGCCAATTCTGTTTTAGGTCTATCCATTCCATCTTGGATTGGTTTAAAGAAAAACGGATAGTGGGTTGATATAGGAACGACTTTGTCGGTAAACATTTTTTTTGCATCTGCTCCAGTTTTTGATAATACCCCAAACCTACTATCTGAAGAGATCGTGGCTTGGTTAACTGTTTCAGACGATGACATAAAGCTAAATCCAGACCGTCTATTTTTGAGGTAACAAATTCCGTAACATCTCGTGTCTGCCTTACATGCTTCCCAGTAAATAAAGAATAATCTATTTGCTTCCCTAAATTCTGGTCTCCCAACATCAATCTTGGACCATTGCAAGTACATATAATGAGTGCCAGTAATATAAGTATCATTGCCTTTATTGCGAAACCAATAGCCTTCTTCGCGTTTGATAAATTCATTATCAATATATGCATACCATTTTTCTTTAAATTCTTTTGGGTGTGCTTCCCAATCAAATATTGTTTGAATCCTTCTGAAATCTTTTGGTAATTCGTGTGCTTCCCATTTATCACTTTTGCTATACACATCTTTTGCAAGAGGTAGTGCAATTTTTAGATTTTGAATTTCATATATTTCGCCAATCTTCCCCGTCTTACTTATTACTATTACGTCATGTTCTTTATTATAACCATATTCCCATGATTTAGACTTATTAAGTCTATGTATTGTGGTCCTTTTAATAGGTTCAATTACCTTATATAAAGTTTGTTCGTACATTATTTAATTATATTTTTCTATATTTATTTTATAGTCCTCGCTTAAATCCATATCATCGATTAATTTATGACAAGCTTTTGTACTTTTAATAAAATACTCTTTTTTTGTCATTCCACTATAATTAAAATTCATTTTATCTACCCTACAAATATCAGACCTATTATCATATATAGAACAAATATTACCTATTAAATTAGCACATGAACCATCTTCTTTAATTGGTAAACCATATTTAACACCATTCAATTTACCTGCTGATGCACAGCAAGCACCACATTTTGAACATAAAAATTCCATTATTTAGATCTTTTTTCAGCAAAACCACTAAATGATTCTTTTTTATCTTCTATAGGTTTATTTTCAAGAAGATTTTTTTCATTCTCTATTCTATTAAGAATTTCAAAAGCATCAAATATAGCTAACTTCTTAGTTGCAGCTGCATTCTTTAATCTGTCTGCTGCTAGCTCATCTGCTGCATCTTCTACAATTATTTCCTCTTCAGCGACTTTTATTAACTCTTTTACTGCTTTATAACCAGCTCGTATTATAGAGTTTTTCTGTTCCTTTATGTTCATACTTTATTGAAATATCATTTAATTTTATTCTATATAATCTTTTATCACCAACTATAAATTCAAATTCAGAGTATGGTGTAAAACCTACTAATTCACCTTCTTTTACAAAATCAGAGCCATCTGTATAAACCACGACACCTTTTAAGGGTTCCTCTTTATTTTCCCATTTATCTTCCGATTGTATAGGATTTACAAAACAATATCCCGGCATTGCTATCCATTCATTATTTCTTTTGTACATATACACTTGATCTAAGTAACAAAAATACATATCTTCTTTGAAATAATTACCACTATTTTTTTCTTTTCCTCTAACATCATAGAACCTTCTAAATATATTGTGATGTACTAATACTTCATCAGACTCACGTAGAGATGTTTTAAACGCCCCTGGAAGAGCTTTTACTATAGCTTCTTTACTTACGTACCTATGGTCACTAATTGATGTATTCAGGATTAAGTTTTTATCAGATACTTTTTTGGTATTTTTATAGCGATTTTCTTTTGGTTGTATTATTAAAGCATATGGGTTATTCATAATCTAAATTATACTCTACACTTATTCCCATGTTTTTATTAAAAGACTTCCAAAGTAACACTTCTTTATTCTTTTTAATATATATTTCATAGTATGTGGATTTTTCAAGTATATTAGTTATTATATGATTACCATAAACTTCTTGACCAATTTGATAGTGCATTGCATTATCTTTATAGTCTCTTCCAACACTAATCTTTCTTATCAGTTTCATTTGATTTAATTTTATCTATGTTACCTGTTTCAATATTTATATTACATTTACCGTATATATTTTCTAAGTCAGATTTCATAGTATTTAATTCTATTTCTAATTGTGAAAATGTATGAGCTAATTTATGACCATTAATAGTATTTAACCCAATTTCATTTTGTTTTATAGATATTTTTTCTATTAAAGCTTGTAATGTTTCAAGCTCTTTTTTCTTTAATTTCATAAGTTATTGTATTTGATTTAATTATATTATATGTATTACGTGTTTTAGTTTATTTTGAATGCTGCATATATATAAGTTTCTCCTTCTTTGTTTACATTATTGTCATTACTGCCCCCCTCTTGAGTAGTAAAACCATCTGAATCAAAACTTGCTAAATATCCACCACCACTATCTGTGTATTCTACATCAGTACCACTTGGTGTTAATCTTTTATTCGCACCTCTTTCACTATCAAATATACTCCATACTTCTGCAAAAGTCATGGATTTTATTATCACACAATCAGGTTGAAATCCTAAACCAGTAATAGCATTTGTTGAAGATGAATTACCTGTATAACTTCCAAACTTACTATATCCTGTTACTGAATGCCAACAATATGCAATATATTCTTTGTCGGCAGTTCCTGTTTCCCCTGTATCGCCAACAGTAAATACAGTAGCAGTTGGTCTTGTAAATGTGCTTCCAAATATTGACCCATCACCTGATTCTGCTGCATCACTATTTAGCTGTAAGAAATTATTATCAGTTCCATCTTTATGTAATACTGACCAATCATTAGTGGTTTCTAAACCTTTTACGATAAGTAAATCAGGAGCAGCAGATAAGCCGTGAGGCACTTTTGTGTCAGCACCAGTCCCAGTATATTTAACAATACTAAATCCTGCATTTGCATTTACACTTACCACTGATGTTGTTACTGTAAATAAATCTTTAGTTGCATTATAATTGCTTAGAACTTCCCCTGCACTTAAAGCAACACTATATAATCTTACTTGTGCAAGACTACCATTAAAACCTCTAGTATCAGAGTTCAAATATTGACCTAATCTTATTTTTTGGTTTGGGTTTTCTAGTGTTGCATCAGTTGCAGTCCAACTAGTGCCTGCAACACCATCTTCATATATTTGCACACTTGTTCCACTTTTTACAACAGCAATATGTGTCCATTTATTAGTTGTTAATTCAAATATTTCACTATCACTATTCGACTGATAACCTGAACCATCATAATAAAGAAAATAAAAACTATTCTGGGTAGAACTTCTCATTTGAATTGCCCATCCCTGTCCTGTTGAACCAGTTACACCAGTTGAATGGTTTGCATCCATAATGTCAGCATAAGATGGTTGAGCAGAACTACTTTCCGACCTAACCCAAAATTCTATTGTAATATCATCACCTGTTGTTGTTGCTACTGATGAATCACTTTCCCAATATTGGTCGTTACCCTCAAGGTCTATATAATAACCGCCAAAACCCGCTTTAACATTTCCTGCTGATGACCTTGAAAAATCTTCTCCTGCTGAAGATAAATCTATTAAATCAGTACCACTTCCTGGATATGAACCGCCTGCTAAATTAAGGTTTAACATTAAGTTGGTAGACTTAATATCATCTACTGTTTGTGTTGGTAGGATTGCAGTCGGCACATCATCATCAGCTTTCCAAGACCAAGAAACATAATCTTCAGTACTAGTATTAATATCTGACCAGTTGCCTATAGAATAACCATCGCTGTCAAATGAAGTTAATGAACCACTTTGAGATGCTTCTGAATGTGTATCTGTTGGATAAAGTCTATTTAAAGCACCTCTTACAATATCAAAAGCATTAAACTTCTCTGTAAAACTTCTTGCTTTACTTAATACAAAACCAGGCGAAAATCCTAATTCAGTTATACTTTTTGCTGAACCACTACCGGTATAAGTTTTTATATTAAAGCTATCTGCAAGTGCAGGTGTTGTTGTATCTGCTGGGTCTGCGAATGCTATATAAGCAAATGAAGCCCCTGAAGCATTTATCTCTCCATTACTCCCTTTTGCTTGAAAACCATTTGAATAAAAATCAAAAAGTACACTTGTGCTACCAGTTTGTTCTGCTTGATAATTATTTCCTTCTATTCTATTATTTCTTGGATTAGATGTATTTCTTGCATTGTCAAACATTATCCAACCTCCTGTATCGCTTGTTTTTTTAACCATTAAAAAAGCAGGTTCAAATCCTGTTTCTACAATTTCACCAGATGAATTTCCTGTACCCGTATATGAGCCATGTTTTGAAAACCCAGCTGTATCTGCAAAACAATATGCTATATAATCATCTCCATTATAATTCCCAAAAGTATCACTTCCTAATGAAAATACACTACTCGTAGTAGCCGTATCATTAAAATATCCTGTTGTTGTGTGAGCAGCATCAGAGTTATTTAAAACAATACCTGCTGTTGGACTAACAGATTGATGATAAACAAGCCAACCATAACCTGCTCTCTCCATATTCTTCAAAATGATTAGCGATGGAGCCACGCCTAATCCATGTCCGACTGTAGCACCTGCGGTTACATTTCCTGCATATTTTACTATTGAAAACCCTAAAGCTGTATTTGCTTGTACCGTACTTGTAATAGAGCCATCAGTATTACTTACAGTTGATCCTCCATTTGCTTTCCAGCACCATGCCACGTAATTCGCCCCACTGTCATTATTTTCATTATCACTACCCATAGTAAAACCTAAATCATCAAACGATTTAAGCCTTGATGCTCCTGTACCTTCCGCATTAGTATTATTTGTTGATAGAAATTTTGTTACTCCTCTTGTTGAATCATAAAGGTTATGATTTTCATTCCCATCATCTAATTCCTTAACCCACACAAAATCAGGTTTAAAACCAACTGTTGCTATTGCATGGTCAGCACCAGTACCTGCATATTTTATTACGTTAAAGTGGTCTGCAGGTGTAAGATTTGTTACCGTGATACTATAAGCTCTATCTACAGATTGATTTTCATTATCTGTTGCTGTAATTGTAAAATTACTAGTTGTATCTGCTGATACTGAAGGTGCCGTTCCTGTTATAGCTCCTGTACTTGCATTTAAGCTTAATCCTGATGGTAAAGAACCTGAAGCAATTGTATGTGTTATTGCTCCTCCATCTGGCTCTGTTGCGACTACAGATAAATTAACACTTTCTTCTTCCGCAACACTTCCTAAACTCCCAGCTGCATGTGTAAAAGCTGGTATTCCATTATACGAAACAGCACTTGCTACGGTAGCACTTCCCCCGTCAGTGTTTGAAATTACTAAAGCGTATGTACCTGCAGCTTTAGCGGGAGTTGTAACTGTCAGTTGAGTAGCACTATTTCTAGTTATAGAAGATGGAGTAGTTCCATCAATAGTACACGTAACTCCTGTATTAAAAAAAGCTCCGTTAATAACTAAGCTTTGGCTTCCAGCTGGATCTAAAGCTGTATCATTCCCAGGATAATCTACAGAAGAAAATGTAGGTGGATCAATTGCCACTCCCCATTCCATCGTGCCATCACCTTTTGATTTTATTACTTGGCCCGTGGTACCGTTGTCTCCTCCTACCATATGAAGGTTACCTGATTTTAATCTAGTTTGCGCCATTTTTGTTTATTTATTAATTTATTTTGAATGCTGCATATATATATTCTTTACCACTTTCATTAACTGATGAAGCACTTGATACTGTAAATCCACCTGAATCAAAAGATGTAAAATTACTTCCTGTACCCTCTGAATTATCTCCATTTGGATATAATACTTTATTATCACCTCTTTCAGAATCGTAAACTTCCCAACTATCAGCACCATCTGCTTCCTTAATCATTACATAGTCAGGCTGAAATCCTAAACCTGTTATTGCATTAGAACTTCCTGTGCCAGAGTATGAGGAGATTTTGCTATACCCTGTTGCACTATGCCAACAATAAGCTATATATTCTCTACCACTTGTACTTGCATTTCCAAAAACTGCTCCTATTGCAAAGGTTGTTGAAGTAACAGAAATCCAATCTGTATAAGAATCCACAGCATTAGATAAATTTAAAGTAAGATAATCATCATCACCTATTGTTTCATAATAATTTATCCAGTTAGTAGAACCATCAGAAGTACACTTTATCATTACTACTTGTGGTGCAGCACTTAATCCGTGTCCGATAGTTGCGCCTGCTGTTCCATTATGTGTATATTTAACAATACTAAATCCTGCATTTGCATTTGCACTAACTATTGAATCTATGCTACCATTATCATTAATTGTTGGTTCATTATCATCCGCTTTCCATGCCCAAGCAACATAAGTGTCATTTGTGTTATTCATTAAACCACTTGAACCAACTGAAAATCCATCAGCATCAAAACTGGTAATTCCAGCTGCAGATACATCTTCAGCATTATTTAAATCTGAATATAGACTTCTTCCTGAACCCCTAACAGAATTTACCAATGCGTGTTCTTGTGCAGAATTTCTTCTTTTCATCCAAATAAAGTTAGGTTTAAAGCCATAGCCTGTTACTGAACGACTTCCACCTGTACCTGTATAAAGTTGTATTCCAAAACTATCTGCAAGTGTTGGTGTTGTGGTGTCAGGGTCTGCTGCAAAAGCCATATAAATATATGTATCTCCATTTGAATTTACTTGACCTGATCCACCGCCACCCCCTGTACCTACTGATTGAAAGCCATTACTTAAAAAATTTATTACTGCACCTGCTTCACTATTGTCAGCTGCATCTAAATTTGCTTGTAACATTTTATTCCTAGGGTTTGATGTATTTCTTGCATTATCAAATATTGCCCAATTATCAGTACCATCAACAGTTTTAATCATTAAAAAAGCGGGTTCAAAACCTGTATTTACAACCGGTCCATTAGTAGAACCATTCCCTGTATATGAACCAAATTTTGAATAGTCATCAATATTTCTAAAACAATATGCGATTGCATCATCCCCGCTTGCATTTCCATCTGAATGAGTACCTATTGAAACAGTTGTTGCAGTTGGTGCAGTATCATTCCAAAATGTAGCATTATCTGTTTCTGCTCCTGTGGTTTCTAAATAAAGTGCTTTAGTTGGTCCGATTGAACTATGTTGCACTAACCAAGAAGTAGTTGAATCTAAATTTTTTACTATTACCAAATCAGGTGCAGCAGAAAGACCGTGTCCTATGGTTAAATTACTTCCTGTTCCTGTATATTTTACTATTGAAAATCCTGCATCATCATTTGCTTGTACTGTAGAATCTTCTGAACCCTCTGTATTAGTGCTTGTAGTTCCTCCGTTTACTTTCCAACAATATGCCACATAATCTGAACCTGAAGCATTAAAATTATCATTACCATTTGAAGTGGTTGCAAATCCTGTGCTTGATACTGTTAAGTAAACAGGTGAAGCAGAACCATCTTGTGAATTACTTAAATTCCAATAATTTGCAAATCCCAATCCTCTTGTTGTGTCTAATGCTCTCCAATTATCAGCACCACTTGTCCTTTTTATGACAATATAATCAGGTTGAAATCCGACAGTAATTGCCCTGTCTGCTGTGCCATTACCTGAATATGTAACTATATTAAAACTATCTGATGGCACTTTAGGTGTTATTGTTATAGTATAAGCTCTATCTACAGATTGATTCTCATTGTCGGTTGCTGTAACTGTAAAACTATATATGGTATCTGCGCTTACTGTTGGCGCGGTACCAGTTATTGCACCTGTTGAAGCATTTATACTAACGCCCGAGGGCAATGCCCCTGATGTTATTGTATATCCTATAGCGCCTCCATCTGGCTCTGTTGCCACTGCTGATAAGCTTACTGATGTTCCCTCTTGTGCAGAACCTAAGCTTCCTGCCGCGTATGTAAACGTTGGTATTCCGTTATAAGAAACAACATTAGTAGCTGTAGCTGTCCCACCATCTGTATTTGTAAATACAATGGCATATGTTCCTGCTGATTTTGCTGGTGTGGTTACAGTTAATTGTGTTGATGAGTTTCTTGTTATACTAGATGGTGTTGTTCCGTCTATTGTAAGTGTTATTCCAGTATTAAATGTGTCTCCGTTAATTATAAGTGACTGTCCACCTGCAGGGTCTAAAGCTGTATCATCACCTGGGTAATCAACTGATGAATATGCTGGAGGGGTAATACCCATTCTAACCCAAGCTGTTCCATCGTATACCTCAATATCACTTAAAGTTGTATTAAATCTAAATTGTCCTGCTGCAGGCGATCCTGGCCTTTGAGCTGTTGTTCCCGAAGGTAATTTTACAAAATCAGTATCATCACTGAATCCTAAAAGGTTTTTATCTAATTTAGTTAATGCCATTTATGTTTAATTTAGTATTCCAAGTCTTTTAAAAAAAGAGAATTAAATACAGTGTTATTTTCTATTGCTACAGCTTCATGCCAAATATTCGCAGGAAGTATTATAGCCTCACTGTCTTTATCCAACACATGTTCTTTATCACCTATTTTAACTAACATTTTACCTTGTAAAACGTCTATTGTGTGTTCGTGTTTATGTTCGTGTCCTGGAAGACCATACCCTTCATCTACGAAATAATTAAAAACATTTACATTTCCAAAGGTATATACATATTTAACGTCTTTTGCTTTTACCATTTTAATATGTCAATTCAACTTTACCAGGGGCCCCATCTCCACCTGAATGTCCATTATAATTTTCCCAACCTTCAATCCCTTCAGGTTGATCGTTAATAGTAGGTGTATTAGCATCATCTTCGCCGTTTCCTGCATCGCCATTTTGAGTATGACTACTAGTGGTACCTGAAGTTGATGTGCTACCAAATGAACTATGAAGCCCATTTTGTCCAGCCGAACCAACTCTACCTCCAAATGAACCGTTAGAAGTTCCTCCTCTATAATAACCTCCTAGTCCTCCAGCTCCTCCTGCTCCTACTACAAGGGCAATTGAAGCTCCAGGTGTTACGGTTACATTTGTGGAACTTGTCCATACAGCTCCACCACCATGACCTCCATCACCTCCATGATAATTTCCACCTGTTGATCCAGGTGCGTAACCACCGTATGATGATCCTGCTCCTGTTCCAGCAGTTGATGATCCAGCACCACCAGTTCCATATCCACAACCACCACCAGAACCACCGCCGGCACCTCCACCACCACCACCAGCTAATCTAACTGCAATTGTTACAATTCCCGCAGGAACAACAAATGTAGTTGATGAAGTATAAGTTACTGTTTGTACATCTCTCATTATAATATTAAAAGCTCTTGCAGCTGTTTGATTTTCTGCATCTGTAGCAGTAATAGTAAAATTAAATGTTGTAACTGAACCCGGATTATAAACAGTTCCTGTTATAGCTCCTGTTGAAGTATTTAAACTAAAACCTGTAGGCAATGCCCCTGAGGTTATAGAATATGTTACAGCACTATCGCTAGATGCAACTACTGTAACGGTAACAGAAGGTGTTGTAGTTCTTAAAAAAGAACCAATAGTACCTGCTGCTGTTGTCCAAGTAGGTACACCGCTATATGATATACCATTTGTTAATGTTGAGCTTGTGCCATCTCCAGTAGTTACTTGAACATCATAATCACCAGATGATTTTGCAGGTGATGTAAAACTCAGCGATGTTGATGAAGTATGTGTTACAGAAGAAGCTGATGTTCCCCCTACTTTTATTACTGCACCTGATGATGGGAAATTTATTCCTGTTAATACCATTGTTTCTCCTCCGTCAGGATTTGCTTCACTCCCACTAGGATATGCTAATGAACTAATAACCGGTATTGAAAGCCCCACATTTAACCAAGATGTACCATCATATACTTCTGACTTAGAAGTTGTTGTATTAAACCTAATATAACCAGCTGCTGGTGAACCAGGTCTTTGTGCCGTGGTTCCTGATGGTAACTTAACGAAGTCTGTGTCATCGCTAAATCCTAAAAAACTTTTACTTACTTTTGTTAATGCCATTTATTGTCCTATTATTACCCACCCTTGGGCTGTTCCTGAAAATATTAATTCAAAACTTGCTGTTGCTACATTAATTGTATACGTGGTATTACTACCCATTATTTTGTCTGTTCCATTAGGCACTATTGTACAAGTTGTTGTACCTGATCTATTACTAATTTTAATTGAATTACCAACTACTCCTGCTGGCAATGTTAAAGCCGCACTTGCTGTAAATACATACAAAGTATTTTTAACAGCTGTTGTTGCTGAAGTTATTACTGATACATTATAATCTAATCCAGTGTTTGTAACAACAAAATTACCTGTTGATGGATTTGATACACTTATACCTGTTCCTGCTGTTACACTAGACGGTGAAACTATCGTTGATGGTACTACCCCTCCTATGCTCCTTATTTCAATTGATGCCCCACTTGGTGGTGCTGTACTAAATGTTAAAGTATTACCTGATAAACTTAAAGTACTATTGTCTTGTCTTAACCCGGATATATAAGCATTTAATGCATGTAAGCTAGCTGGTGTAACTCCTAACGCATAAGCTGTTGTTGAACCATTACCTGTGAAAGTGTTTGTTACTAAAGCATTTGATGCCGCAGTCACGGTTCCTAATTTCATTACTTCAATACCATAACCACTTTGTGGTGCTGTTGTAAAAGTAAGGATGGCTCCTGAGATGCTATACACACTCTTATCTTGGTATACACCGTTCATAAATACCCATGTATTGTTTTCATCTGTAACCTCAGCTCCTAAAGTAAAAGCTGTTGCGCTTCCATCTCCAGTAAATGTATCATTAGTCATACTAGATAAAGCTAACTCTTTAAAATGAACAATCTCTATTGTTGTACTATTTGCTGGTGCTGAATTAAATGTTACGGTACTTCCAGATGTGGAATAAACACTCTTTGATTGATAAACACCGTTTATATATATTTGAGTATTATTTTCATCAGTTATACTTATGCTAGTAACAAAAGCGGTCGTACTGCCATTTCCCGTGTATGTATCAACTTTAGAAATACCCCCTGATAATGATGTAAAATGAATTACTTCAACTGCTGTTGAATTAGGAGGGGCTGTACTAAATGTTATTGTTGAACCAGATGTTGAATAGGTATCTTTATTTTGATAAACACCATCCATGTACACTTGCGTTCTTGCTTCATCTGCGATAGTCGAAGATAAGCTAAATGCTGTTGTACTACCATTACCTGTAAATGTATTTTTTTGTGTTACTAATTGTGTTGAGCCACTTGCAGCAGCAACTGTAATTGTATCTGTTCCCGCATTAGTTGTTAAAGTAATATTGTCACCTGCTGCTAAAGTTAAAGTATCTGTTGATGAATCGGCAACAACATCACTTTGGCCAGATACAGATATTGTTTTAAAACTTTCAGTTTGTGTATTTGTATCTGTTGACGCAATTGTTATAGTATCCCCTGTTTCTGATATAGTTATATTACTCCCTGCTGCTATTGTTACATCATCTGTTGACGAATCACTCCCTGTTAATCTTATTATTGCATTATCACCTGATGTAACACTGTTTACCGTATATGTTGTATTTGAACCAGATATTGTTGAAAAAGATAAAGCACCTGAACCATCAGTTGTTATTGCCTGACCTGATGAACCATCCGCGGACGGAAGTGTATATGAGTCGTTTATTTTTATGGTATCCCTAAACTTTACAGGCATGGGTTATATTTTAAATTTTTCTAATTAGAACTCTAATATCGTTTGATGTTGGAGCAACTGTAAATGCTACTGTCACAACACTTGTAGAAGTCCTTGTTACGTCTGCAATGACTGTTTCATAACTAGAAGCATCGTATAGCTCTACTAAAACATCTCTTGATCCTAAATTATGAGTTACTGTATAAGATGTAGCTGATCCATCACCTATTGATGTTTTAAATGAATCTGCTGTAGTTGCAATATCGTAATATGTCGAACCATTATTTGTTAATTCCCAGTTGTCATTTGTTTCATTCCACCTAAGAACCACATTTGTTGAAGAGCCTCTTTCAATTTCAATACCCGCATCTTGAGATGGGGTTCCAGTTTCATTGCTATTAAGAGTAATTATATTGTCAGCTAAAAGTATTGTTTCAGTATTAACTGTTGTAGTCGTACCTGAAACTGTTAAATCGCCTGTTACTATTAAATCGCCTCCAACTGTTATATCATCTGGAAGAGCAATTGTAATTGTATCACCTGATACAGATGTTACAATTTCATTAGTTGTACCGTTTATTGTTAATGTATCAGTACCTAATACTACTCCATTATCAGTACCTGAATCTGCTGCAATATCTAAAGTTGTAGTTATTGAAGCTGTGCCAGCTGCTGTTAAACGTCCATCAGCATCTACTGTAAATGTTGGTATTGCAGATGAAGAACCATAAGAGCCCGCTGTTACAGATGTTGCAGCAATTTCATTTGCTCCAATACCACCTGCTTTTACTCTAAGTGCGTCTGAATTAATTTCTATAGTAGAATCATCTACTGCTACGTCTAATGTTACAGAACCATCAGTACCTCCTCCGGTTAAAGCGTTTCCCGCTACAACTTCTGATATATCTCCAGATATATTTGTCCAAGCTGATCCGTCATATATATATACTTTTTTGTTTCCACCTGTGGAATTGTAATATATTTGGCCTTCAGCTGGTCCTGAAGGAGCAGTGCCTAAAGGATGAATTACCGCATTTTGTAATTGGTTCTTGTTTAAATCTATGTGTGTTAAATATTTTAAAGCCATTGTTTGGTTAGTTTATATATGCTTTTCCTGAAAATGATGAAGAAAAACTTACTGTTAAAGAATTATTGTTTGTGTGTGTTATGCTCCCAATCACCACATTTCCAGAAGAATCTACTACTGTTACTGATGGAAACTTTTCTAAGTTATGGGTAATAGCCCATGAGCTAGCCGCTGCACCTTGCGTAAACACAAGATGCTTATCTACATCGCTTGGACCTTGAATTATCCCATATGTTTTCCCAGATACTAAACTTCCGTTGCCTTCTGAAAAAATTAATGTTGCATCAAAGAAAGTTGTTTCCCCTGATCTATCTGTTAAAGATGTTAAAGAATATTTACCAAATTTATTTACATCATCTAATTGGTATATAAATATAACATTATCTTCTAAATATTCTAAGTACTCTGATACTGCTGTACCGCCGTTAGTTGTTTTGCTTAGTACTAAATTACCAACAGCGGAAAAAGCTGTTCCGTCTCCAGCACCCGCAGCAAATGTAAATGTTCCCGCTTGTCTATTAGGTGAACCTACAATACTAAATTTATATGGTATTTGACCACCTATACCTATCTTACCTGTTTCATTAAAATTACCCGCTAATCCTGTAGGTGTAAAATTTCTTGTTTTACCACTAAGAGAATCAGTTCCAATCCACTTGTCTCCGTCTTGAATTACAGTGTCAGTTAAATAGGTGTTTAATCTAGCCATTTTATTTACTTATTGTTTTAAATTTTTCAGCACCACGAGAACCAAAATAAGCCACATATACTGTTATTAATAATGATTTTAGTAAATCTACCCAACCACTATCTACATCAAAATCTATTCCAGTGCTGTCTATAAATATTAATAATACCATAGATATAGTTAAAAATACTAATGTTAAAGGCCTTGTGTTTTTTGAAAGCCATGAATCTGATTGCATATCCGCCTTCCAACGCTTAGACACTTCTTGCATTTCAATAGTATCTTGATTTAATAGTGCTAAAGCTTTTTCTTTATCTTCAGCAGGCAGTTTAGGATCTTTTTTAATTAAGTTTTTAACTAAACCAAAAACCCCATTATTTGGTAGAACGTCACCAAGGCTACCTATTATATCAGATCCCGCACCTGCTAAAAACCTGCCAACTGCGGTATCTTTTAATTTCTTCTTTTCTTTAGGCATTTTTCTTTCTACCTGTTCTTTTCTTTTTTAAAGATTTTGGTAAATCTTCAATTTGATTACCAACTTCTTTAATAGATGTAGCCACATCCTTTAACTCTTCTTTGAGTCTTTTAAGTTTATTCACAGCGTTCGTTTGAATTTCTTCGACTTTATCTTCTACTGAATCAGCAATAAAATCTTTATCTGTATCTTTAATTTTGCCTTTATAAAGCATAACTATATAAACTATAATAGCTAATTGTATTAAAATTATTATTAAATATGTATTCATCTTTTTTCGTTTTTATATGGAAACATTGTGTTTAAAGCATCTTTTCTGCCTTGACAACCACATGGCTTTTTAAGTCCATCTGATATAGTACCAACCATACTTTTGATACCTGTTTTTTTAGTAATTTTTTCTATTGTATCCCCTAATCCTTTTGATTTCATTTCTTTTTCATGTGTTTAGTTAAACTAGGATAATAATTTTTATATATAAAATCTTTGATTTTTTCTATAAATTTTGATATAATTCTCATTAATTAATATTTAG
>MPLX02327441.1_pt1 | contig 16181 bp, 15 predicted proteins | sample 1617341 | NCBI WGS metagenome assembly MPLX02 (sample SAMN05944804, study PRJNA350692) | marine metagenome | biome: marine; feature: ODZ; material: water; isolation source: 120 m water sample filtered on 0.2 um supor filter | place: Pacific Ocean | collected 2012-04-08 | depth 120m m | reverse complement strand
ATTGAAGTGGAATCCGTATCAAAATTGATATCAAAACCACTAAAAGAAAAGTTAAAATTTGAAGCACAGAAATTAAATTACATGAAGAAAACATCTAGAGCTAAGTTGATGCTGGTATGAGTAAATTTTTTCAATCCGAATTAGTACGTGGTGAAATTCAAGAGATGACTGTACTCCAGGAATATTGTTTCCGGTGTGCAATGAATCTATCTCTTTTGGATGATGAAAAAAAATTAGAATATTTTGAAGCATTGGAGAGACTTATTGAGAAGCAGAAGATTTTTCATGCAAGAATCCTTCTCAGTGATGATCCTGAAGCGAAATCTGTTGCTGAAAATATTAAGCAAGCGGTTATTCTTTTGGGTGGAAATTCAACACTTCAGGTCAATGATATGTTTGATGAACTTTTAGTAAAGGTTCATGAATTCAAAACTCAATTAGAGGCACGGGGTTGACAGCCCGCACCTGTGTCTGTTATAATGTCTAGGTGATAGGGCATCACACAAACTAAATCCAAATTAATCTAAGGTAATCTATGTCTTTTGCAGATCTAAAGCGTAAGTCCAGTAATAATCTTCAACTCCTACAAAAGGAACTGGAGAAATCTGCCAGCACTAAGCAGGTTGATGAACGTTTCTGGAAACCAGAAGTGGACGCTTCTGGAAATGGATACGCTGTTATCCGTTTCCTTCCTGCCCCTGATGGAGAAACACTTCCATGGGCAAAACTATACTCACATGCCTTCCAAGGCCCTGGTGGGTGGTATATTGAAAACTCTTTGACTACACTCAACGAGAAGGATCCCGTTGGTGAAGTAAACCGCCGTCTCTGGAACAGCGGTGCTGATGAGGACAAAGAGACTGCACGTAAGCAGAAGCGTAAGCTTCAGTATTACAGCAACATCCTTGTCGTGAAGGATCCTAAGCACCCTGAGAACGAAGGCAAAGTCTTCCTCTATAAGTTTGGTAAGAAGATTCACGACAAGATTCTCTCTGCTATGCAACCTGAGTTCCAAGACGAGACACCTATCAATGTGTTTGATCTTTGGGAAGGTGCTAACTTCAAGTTGAAGATCAAGAAAGTAGCAGGGTTCTGGAACTATGATAGTAGTGAGTTTGATTCTGTTAGTGCTCTTAGTTCAGATGAAGGTGAAATGGAAGCGACATGGAAGCAAGAACATTCGCTAGATGCGTTCACCCACAAGGATCAGTTCAAATCATATGACGAACTAGAGAAGAGATTGAATCTTGTTCTTGGTCAACCAACACCTGTCGGTCAACTACGTCAATCGGTTGACAGTGAAGAGTATGAACCTCAAGTTCCTACTAATGTGAATCAGGAATCTGTAGTTGAAGATGACGATGCACTATCATACTTCGCAAAACTTGCTGAAGAATGATGGATGAGTTCTTCTTCTCTTACGCTGATGAAAACAACAGGCGAGGTCATGGGTCATCCACTATGGATGATACCAGTCATGTTACTAGCATTGGTTGCAATGATTGAGGGCTTGCATACTGCTGTTCATTTGCACATGCAAATAGATGCTGATGCATACTGTAGAAACAATGCTGAGTGGGTAGATAGTAAAACCAAAAACGAATATTGAATTCCATAAATCCCCGAAATTTTTTCGGGGTATTTTTTTGTCTAAAAAGTCGCTTCCAGAATATTATATGCCAGTTTTTTTAACTCTTTTACTAATGAAGTCAGAAGATTCTGAGTATAGATTCTTTGTTTTAAATTCTTCTACAAATTTAGTGAAGTATGATTCTTTTAGTATGGAAATTTCTCTCTTCTTCTCATTCTCTGCTGATTCATAATCATAATTTGAGACAGGAACACAGACATTATTTCCTGGGACTGTTACTTCTGATGATCCATCCCAATATTTAAATGGTGTGGAATAGAAATTTTTATCAACAATTAAACCAGCATCTAGTGCATTGACTTTTATTCCACCGATAGACTGATTAGTTTTTACTTCTAAAGTTTCGTAATGATGTACTCCAGAATATGCTTCCGTTTCTCCATACTTATGTTCAACAATTTGTCTTAATGTGGGTGGATTTAATGGGAAAGAAAACGTTGGGTTGATTATATTGTTTGTTAGTATAATAACCCAATCATATTTGGCATCGCCGTATGCTTTTTCTGCTACAGTTTCTATTCTCTCATAATCTTCAACCGAATATTTGTTATAGAAGATGGCATAATTATAAACATCTGGGTTTACTATGTACCTTCTGAAAAAATTCTTCGCAGTGACAAAATCAGATTCCGAGAATGGATAACTGATTGGTTTTGTGTCGTATTTTATGTCTGGTATTAACGAGAAGTACATTAGAATCCTTTTGAAATATCTTGTTGGAATATAAGTTTTGTTTCTGTGAATTTGATAGTTAGTTCTGTTGCAACCGGCGAACCATCAGTATGTGCTGCATATGTTCCATCAGGAGTGTAGTTGACTTGAACCTGAGTTATACCACATGGTTTGTATTGTGCTATCCATGTATTGGACTTTGCTCCAACCATGAAAGTGAATTTACATAAGTCGGGAACTGTGATGAAATTACTAGCACCTATGTTTTGATAATCAGCATCACCACTTATTCTTCCTCTAGCACCATATTGTGGTAGAGATGCAATTCTAAATGCTTCTACAATCGTGCGGATATCCTTCGCTTCTGTATCACTTTGTGGAACCATTTTAAAAACCATACTAATATCTCTTAAATCTGGAGAATCATATAATAATTCAGCATTAGGATTCATTACGATACCTTTGGTTGATCCTGTGATATCATTGAATGTTACATTACCACCAACACCTGGAATTTTATTAAGAATGCCTGCTGTGATTGCATCTTTTATAGATGAGAGGTTACCAATAGGATTGTTAGCAACATTCCCAAGGTTGCTCAAGTTTCCAGATGAAGCAGCAATTGCTGCTGCTCCTACACGGGTGAATTTTTTACCTTGCCAGTTTCCCTTTTGTTCTACACTCAAGTCTTGAGGCATTGGCAAGTAGATAGAGTTAACACTTTTCCCACCACTAGTTTTGATAGATTTTGCTTTTAACTCTGATGTACTTTGGTTATATATTTGGTATGCATCCTTCTCTGAAGTGTGTCTTTTTCCGTTCAAAGCTGCAAAAGGTGCTATATATTCTCCAAATTGAAATAATACATAGTGGCTTGTACCATCTATCTTTTGATTACTTGGCCATCGTGCGACCGTTCCATCGCCTGCTGCTGCTAGCTGTCCAGAACTAACCTCATCATCAATTTCTTGAGAAGTAAATGTTCCATTTTGCTGTGCATTGAAGTCCGCTGCCATCTGGTTGACTTGATCCATGCGATTAAGTCCAGCCTGAGGGGTTTCCCATTTGTTTTGGCTAGCATTCCATTGGTAGTAAGTAACCTTTACACCACCACCTCTTTCGGGTTTTGTGTATTTTTTTACTTCGCCATCAAAAGTGCCGGCAGTTCCAGGAGTTGCCATTTTAATTTTCTACCATTGTGAGGTTACCATATTTTTGTCTGATTGTTTACCATAACCATGAATGATTCTTCTTGCTTTGATTCTATCATAAAGGGTTTCATTGGTTTCATCCCATACATCTTCTTTTTTGTATGGAAATTTACTAGTACCACCTTTAATATTTTTTACAAAATTTTCTAGTGGTAATAATATTGCAGTATCCCATTCAGAGGAGGCAAGATCAAGTAAATAACCGTCTATTTGATCAGTTAAGTATTTATGGAAGCAGCTCTTAGGTATATCTATACGACCATCAAATAACTTTTTGATTATTAGTATTCTTTTCTTGGGAGGTAGATAATGTAAATTGGCACCCCAAAACTCATCTGGAGTTGCTTTCATTACATATACAAGAGGAAACGCATCATAATAAGGCAAATATTTCATTTTTGCCTTATATTCAAACATATACAGGTGACCAGATACAGGATACTTTCTTAATATATTCTCATCTTCTTCTTCTTCTGTTCCTTTGCTATCTGCTCTTTCATTTCTGATAATTTTTGATGGGTCTTTTTTGAAACTTTCTGCTATTTTAGTTACTGTATTTCTATACCAATTGAAAGTTTGTGATTTTCCACCAGTTGCCGATGTTATCTTTTCAAATATTGTTGTGTATCCAGAGTCCTTTTTTTGTTGGTTACGCTGGATTGTTGCGAATCCCTGTGCCATTTTTCTATATTGCTAAGTGATCTTCCGTGAGTATTAAAAATTTCATTTGCCTATCGTCACAGTAGTTCTCAGCAGCATTCCATTTTGCTTTATTTTTAGCGAAGGTTAGAACAGCGTTCTTATAGGCTTTGGTTCTTTTATCTTTGCCATACGGTGGTTTTGTTTGTTTCTTTGGTTTAATTTCAATAATATATCTTGATGTTGTTCCAGATTTTTCACGAACTTTGATATAGAAATCGGGATAATATCTCCTAACTTTGCCATCTGGAGAACGATATGGTATTATTACTTCTTCACTTCCCCATTCTAATATTGATGGTGTGTTGTCGCAATAGACCATGAACTTACGTTCCCATAATGATCTATAAATCACACGTTTTGGGTTTCCACGGTACTTTTTAGGATTGACTGGTTTGTACAGTCCAGAGTACGCCATAAATATATAAGTTCCCACATTTATATTTAGTAGTGGCAGTAACAAAGATAGACGAGTTTATGACTAAGATTGGTGGTAAGGGGGGTATGTCCCTTACTACTGCTTTTGATGTAGAATTTGCTTTCGGACCTAAGTCCACCATTCCTAGTTATTATGATAATAAGAATAAACCAATAGTAACAATGATGTGTGATGAAGCACAGTTACCTAACGTTCAATCTGCTGTGGCGCAAAGAACTGGTAGGTATCTTGGAGAAGGACCAGTATCATATCCACATACCAGAATATTTACGGATTTGAGTTTGGGGTTTATGCTAGATGCTGATTTAACACCATTAAAATTCTTTAATTCTTGGTATAATGATATTTTTGGTGAAGGTGCGAAATCCCACAAACCAACTATGGAAGGAGCTCTATCAGGAACTAGTTTACCCTCAAATCGTGATAATAAACTAAAATATCCAGAACAGTATACGTGTACAGCAAAAATTTTAAAGACTGAGATGGGACCAAAAGCATCTAATTCTAGAGTACCAATAGCATACTATTTGGAGAAGTGCTATCCGTATTCTATTGATGCAGTACCTCTTGCTTATGGATCTTCTCAGATTACTAGAGTTACAGTTAATTTTTATTATAGTAGGCATACTGTTTCGTTTGGTAGATAGGTCAGCAAATTCGGTTTTTTGATTCCATAAAACTCGGAAAATTTACTCAGCATATTTTTGAGTGAAAAAGTCGCTATATATAAATAACGACTTGAAGTTATTTTAATGGCATTACCAAAGTTAGGGTATCCTACGTATGAACTTGAATTACCCTCTACAGGAAAAACAGTCAAATATCGCCCATTTCTCGTAAAAGAAGAAAAGGTACTTTTATTAGCATTGGAGTCCCAAGACGAAAAGCAGGTCTTGGCAGCAGTGAAAGATTTGATTAAAAACTGTGTTATATCTAGAATTAAGGTTGAGAATTTACCTAGTTTTGATTTAGAGTACTTATTTTTAAAGATTAGGGCAGCGTCTATTGGAGAGAACATTGTGTTGACAGTAACTTGTCTAGATGACAATGAAACTACTGTAGAAGCAAATGTCAATATTGATGAGGTTGAGGTTTTTAAACCAGAAGGACATGATAAGAAAATCATGTTTGATGATGATTCTGGGATTATAATGAATTATCCTAGTATGAAGCAATTTGTTGAACGTGAATTTCTTCAGAAAGAAATGAAAACTGATGAGATTTATGCATTTATTGCAGATTCAATTGATCAGATTTTTCAAGGTGAGGATGTGTATGATAATTCAACTACAACAAAGAAGGAATTTCGCGAATTTGTTGATAATTTGACCACAAAACAATTTGAGAAAATTCAGATATTTTATTCCACATGTCCAAAATTAAGTCATAAATTTACAGTGACTAATCCTAATACTGGTAAGGAATCTGAGTATACTATTGAGGGGTTAGCAAATTTTTTCGGATAGCACTCTTTCAAAATAACTTGGAAGGGTATTATAGAATGAATTTTGCACTCATGCAGTACCATAAATATAGCTTGACTGAGATTGAAAATATGATGCCTTGGGAGAGAGAAGTTTATACTACTTTCTTAATGCAGTATCTTGATGAAGTCAAACAAAAACAAGAACAGGCTAAAAACAAATAGTGGCAGGACTTACCGCAACATATAGTGGAGATTTATCAAGTTCCATTGCTAGTGCTCTTACTGGTAAGGTATTAAATTCTGCTGGAATGGCGAAGGATGAAAGTCAAAGGAGAAAGGAAGAAGGATTAGAACGAGCACAACCTGGATCTTTATTTTATAGTGCATTACAGCATGAGCTTGGTGGAGACTTGTTTAATAGAACTATAGGAAATTTTATTCCTGGTAAGGATATTAAGCAAACTGATCGTACATCAACAAAGGAAAAGAGATGGAAATCGCAATTTCCCCAGAAAATAGTTGATAAAGCAGAAAAGGAATTAGAGAAAGATGATGATTCTGTTCCTGTAAAGGATGAAGAAGTAAGAAATTTTGCTACAAAACTTTTAGGTTCTCATGTTGAGCATAAACTTCATGTGATTCAATATTCCGTTGGAGAGTTAACAAATGAAGTAAAATCAGTAAATACAAGTCTTGTAGATACTCAGAAATTATTAATTGATCATAATGCGATATTAGGGACTAAATTTGATCAAATTCTTGAAATATTTGGTAAGAATTCTGAATTTCAAGATAAGATTAAGGATGATGCACAAGTAGAAGCGAGCGAAAGTGAATTAGAAAAAAAGAAAGATCTATCTGGCGTTACTAAATTATTATCTATGGTTGGTGGTGGTAGTAGTAGTATTAATGGAATTCTTGGTGCAGTATTAAGAAAGGGTGTTAGTCATCTGTGGAGAAAATATGCACATAGAGGACTTAGATCAAGGCTGAGATTAGGGAAACAGGTTTTTAATAGGTTTAGACCAAGAACAATTATAAAGAATATATTCAATAAACAAGTTCTTGGATCAGCTAATAATCAAGTTGCAAAACAGGTCACTCAAAGAGCAGCACAGCAAGCAGCACAGCAAATAGCTAAAAGGCAAGCTGTAAAGCAAGGTGGGAAAATAGGTGCTAAATTTGTTAGTAAAAAAATACCTGGTGTTTCTCTTGTAGCAGGTAGTATTTTTGCTATTGAGAGAGCAATGAAGGGTGATTGGACTGGTGCTGGATTGGAGTTATTATCTGGTGCAGCAGGAACCGTTCCTGGATGGGGAACTGCGGCATCAGTTGGTATTGATGCTGCTCTTATCGGAAGAGATGTTGCGATGCCTCAGCATGAAGAGGGTACTGGATTAACTGAACCTGGAACTGCAATGCTTCATGGAACGGAGTTGATAATCACTGAAAAAGATAGAAATGTAGCATCTGAACAGATGATGTCTATTTTTGATAACACAATTTCTCATTTGGTGGGTTCTTCTCTTTCTATTGCAACTGCAACAGGAGCGCGTCGTGAAGTTGAACAGGAAATTAGGGAATCTGGAATTGATTATACATTAGTTAGACTTCCATATAGAACTGATCTTGGTAGAATGGGCAATATTAATATTACGACATTAGAACCACCAAAAGAACTTTCTACATTTTTTGAGAAACAAAAAAGAGATGATCAATTGAGTGCTAATACTAATCCCAATAATTCTACTGCTACACCTACTCCTACTGCTACACCTACACCTACTCCTACAAGTAATTATCAACCTGGAGCAAATGTTCCTGCATCGGGTAACAACTTTACAGCTTTAGATACTGGATTACACATTGGTCCTCCAAACGATCGTGATGAAGAGCAAACTGGATTAAATATGACTCTGGCAGGTGGACTTGGAGTACCAATTTATGCACCTATAGATTTAATTTACAGACTTAAAGGAACTGATGGTCTCCCTGCTGTTGGAATAGATGGAAATACTAATATCAAACCATCTATGATGGGTCAGGGATTTGGATATTATGGTGCATATTACTTTAAGAAAGATGGTAAAGAATATGAAGTGTTATTAGGACACTTTCAGAGTATGGCATATAAAGGACAAAAAGATGGAGATAAGATTCCTAAAGGAACGTTATTAGGACATCAAGGAGCATCTGGAAATACTGACTCTGGAACAGTTGGTGGACCTGCAGTTCCACATATCTCACTCCATGTTAATGGAATTGGATTTGTTGCATCAAATGATGTTCTAAATTGGTTTGCTAATGGCCTTGCTGGGTACAAACCAACGACTAAGATAACACCTGCAGCAACCTCTAAGGCACCAGGCGGAGGTGGAAATAGAAAACCACCGACGAGACGTGAAGAAGCACTATTAGACACTATTTCTTTTGCTGAGGGAACTACTGGCAGTTACGGTACTATTTTTGGTGGCAGAGTTATACCAGAATTATCACATGGAGAACTTACTGTTAAGGAAGTTTATGACATGATGATGACTGGATCAATTCGTGGCAGAAAAGCTGGTTATGCTAAAGGATCTTATGCAACTGGTAGATATCAGTTTATGCCAGATACTATACTTGATATTGTTAACAAATATAAGGCACTTAAGTGGACTGATAAATTTACACCAGAAGCACAAGATATAGCAATTCTATCTCGTATTGCTAATTTTAGAGGAGTAACTGATTCCATGCTTAAGAGCGAAGGTTTGAGTAATAAAGTTCTTAATATGTTATCTGGTGAATTTGCATCATTCCCGCAATACAATGGTCGTAGTAGGTACGGTCAACCAGTTAAAAGTCAAGATAAATTGCGTCAAATATATCAAAAAAGTATTAATGCTATTCCTACAACACAAGAGGGTATTCAAAAGCAAATTAAAAGAAATCAATGGTTGCGAGATAATGATCCCGCGAATTTCTTTGGATCAAATACAACTCCTGGAGATAACCGTGTGAATTCTCTTTATGCAAACAGTAGTATGGCAGAGGAGGTGGAAGAAGATTCAACGATTCAGCAAGTTTACATATTTAATACTACTGTTGTTGCAAGTACTAATACTTCTCATATAACTAGTATTGGTAGTAATAATTCACTTAGGGATTTCAACATGGCGGTATTAGGAGTATAATATGACAACTCTACAAGCAACATATAGTGGGGACTTAACAACTTCTATTACTGATTATCTCGCGTCTACTCTTTTTGATAGTTTTTCTAAGGGTAAGAAGGATAAGGATTCTGCACAAAAAGCAGCAGCAGGTTATGGGGTAGATGTAGATTTTAAACGTGGAGAGTTTACTTCTAGAGCATTTAGAGATAGTTTAATTGAAAAGACAGTTGGTAAAAGGTTTGTACCAAAGACCAGTATGTATGATACTCTTGCAAGAGGGCAATCAAGTAGTGATCCTTTAATGGGAACACCTGCCCATGTAAGAAATCTTCCAGAATATCAGCAACTTGCAAATGAGAAAGAGAAACAATATAAAGCAAAGAATCCTGTTGTTAATAAACCAAGTTTAGAAGATACGGCAACTAATGAAAAACCATTCAAGGTAACTGATAAAAAACTTGGGGCATTCTTAGCAACTGCTATAGCAGCAATTAATAATAATTATTCTTCTTTGGGTGATAAGATAGATGATACTCAATCAGATATAATTGCGGCTAAGGAAGGAATATTTGGTACTATTAAGCAATTAGAGCAAAATACTGATTTACTAGAGATAAAATTAGATGCAATTATAGATGCATTAAGAGATCAGAATTATGTTGCTAAAGAACAGATTGATAAGAGTCAATCAAATGATAAAATAAGAGACCTCGCACAAGAAAATGATCATTCTGGGACAGAAAGACTTCAGGATATAGGACAGTCGGAATCTGAAGCAGAGCAATTAAATTTCTTGGCAGATTTGCAAGAGATTGGGTCAGGAGAGCAAAAACAATCAGGCATTCCTGATCCATGGGATGACAACATCCCACGCGCAGAAGAGGGTGCAATTGTTTCTGGTCCTGACAGTGGATACCCTACAATATTGCATGGTAGAGAGATGGTTATTACAATTGATAATAACTATAATCAAGGTGAACCCAGTGATGTTGATGGTAAAATAAACCCAGTTCCACAAACACCAATAGTTCAGCGGAATGCGGTTGGTATACGACCAAATGTAGATAATACTAAAGTTGGTAATTCTGGTCCTAGTAACTTTAATAGTATGCTGCCTTCTAAATCAGATACAATGACAAAGGAAGATCTTACTAAGAAAACAAAAGATTTGCGTAAATCACAGGAGGCAGCAATCACCGCTCCTGGTCTTATTACTATGTCTTTACTGCAACAAGCAGTGTCTAAGATGGGTCATTTTGCTGGTGATGTGGCAATGCAGTTAAGGCAGGTCTCTGCACCGATTGCTAATGCTTTTGGTGTTAGTAATTCTATTACTAATAGTTTGGTTAGGCAGGTGTCAACTAAGGAAGACGAGAAGACGAGAAGACAACAGGCTAAGGGAGAATCAGGAATTAAATCTAAGAGAGCATGGTGGGATCCACTTGGGGTATTTACAGGTAAAGGTGGAGGAAGTAGATCATCTACTGTTTTTAATAGATCCTCAACTAATGTTAGTGCAACAGGTGCTGGTGGTGGACCATCCTATGGTGGTGGTGGTGGATTACCTGGCACTGGAAGAGTAATGGCACCTCGTACTATAGGTGATCAAACTGTTGCGGGATATCAAAATAAGTTCCTTGGTTTTAATTGGGGTAATGTTCAATATCCTAGAGATTCTAAAGGACAGGGAACAGGATATTCTACAGAAGAAATGAGAAGATACCAAGAACAAACTGGAAATAGATATGGGTTTGTTAGTCATGGTGATAATAGTCAAAAATTACCATTATTACAAAGATTATTTGGCAACACTACTGGAAATGAAAGACTTGATGATGCAATACAAAATGCTAATGATATTGGTAACGTGACTGGAACTAGTGGGTTAATGGATAAAACATCTGATACTGCAATTAAGATTCAAAATAGATATGATGCGCTGCGAAAAGTAATGCAGGATGCTGGTATGCCTGGTGCTGATAAGAGTATGAATATGTATGGTAAACCTATGGGAGATCAATCATTCAATCTTGGTGATTCATCTTACTCTGATGTATTCAATACTTCTTCATCACAGAGTAATGTTGCTATGAATAATGTAAGACCTCCAACGACTAGGGGAGATAGATCTGCCTTTGTTGAATTGGGGTCACAAGAACAAGCATTGTCTAGACATAGTAAGAAAAGTACGAACCTTGATCCAATCATAATAAATAGTGCTCAGGAAATGGGTGGAGAGGAAGTTGCTGTATCACGTATTGATGTTAAAGGAGATATAGGATTTGATCGCATGTATCCATCCTTGTATAGTTAATCATGGCAGATTTTAATAAAAAACCATACGCTTCTAGTTGTAAAATAAAAGGAATTGCTTTGTTTAAGCATGATGATGAAGAGGGGAAACCTTATGTGAATCTAATAGCAATGGCAACTCAAATACAATATCATGAGAGTTTATTGTGGCCATCTTATGGTGCTACTATGGTTGTTACTGATAATGCAGAGAATATAATCTCAAGTATGCCAATTCAGGGATTTGAGAAAGTTGTCTTTGAAGTTGAGGATCCTCAGGGTGATGATTATTCATATGAATTTCGTATTTGGAAGATTGCTAACAGACTAAATCAGGATAGATTTCAGGTTTATACTATCTGTTTAATTTCTGAGGAAGGTCTTGTTAATGAGGGAGTTAGAGTAAATAAAGTTGTTCAGGGTACTGTTTCTGATGTTGTTAGTAAGTTATTGACAGAATATTTAAATGCAGTTGGTGGTAAGATTGATTCGGAACCATCTGCTAATGGTATGAAGATGATTCCAACTAAGAAGTCACCTTTTGCTCTTATTAGATCATTATGCACAAAGACAATTTCAGCAGAAAGTTTTTCTTCAAAGAAGAATTCTTCAAAGAAGAATAAGAGTATTGAAGAAAAATTACCACCAGGAGTAATTCGGTTAGTAGTTGAACCATATGAACCCGCCAGCGGTACTGTTTCTGATGTTGGTTTGAATGCAGATAAAGCGACTGGAACTGCAGGGTATTTCTTTTTCCAAACAATAAGAGGATTTGTTTTTAGGTCAATTGATTCTTTGGCATCAAAGAAACCCAAGGGAGGCATTTTTTCTTATAGTGCAGCTAAGGTAGATGGCGCAGAAAGTATGAATAAAATACAAGAGATTCAATTTACTAAAGAGATTGATATTTTTGAGAAGATGCGTCAAGGAGCATTTTCATCAATTGTTTCTTATTTCAACATAAATACTGGTAAGTATGAGGAACATGTTTATTCATTATCGTCCACTTGGGATGATATGTACCATTTAGGAAGTCAAACAAAACTTCCATCTGGACAATCAGAATTATCCGAATATCCTAGTAGAGTTATGTCTACTGTCATTAACCATGAAAATTGGTATAGTGGTAGTGGTGTTGCTTCAAATGAGGACAAGGATTTGGGAGGGGAAGATAATAAAAATCATTTCCCTGATTGGCAGAAACAATATCTTTCTCAAGGTATATCTCGGATAGGAATAATGTTCAATCAACAATTGACCATTTCTTTGACGGGTCATTTGGAATTATGTGCAGGAGATACTATAGAAATTAGAGTTCCTAATCAAGTTCCAGATAGTAGCAGAAAAGATATTGTTTGGGATCCAGAACATAGTGGTACATATTTGATCAAATCGCTGAATCATCAGTTTGACATAATGGATGAAAATGTGTATACTGTACTTGAATTAATTCGTGATTCTTACGGTATTAAAGAAAACGATAGTAAAGTAAAATAAGGAAACAAACATGGAGTCTATTGAATCTCATATTGAAAAAGATAAGGATATTTTGAATGATCCTACAACTTCAGCCCAACAACGTCGCCACGCTGAAGTGGAACTATATGATCTTGAGCAGTATGTTGTGCATCATAAAGAAGAGATTGAGTCAGGAGATCATCATGATCCTACATCTCTAGAAATTCATTGTGATTTACATCCAGAAGCACCAGAGTGTTTGATCTATGAGGATTAACTAATGGACCTAATGAGTAGTTTATATCCAACAAATCAATTTGGATCTGATGGATTTTCTTGGTGGATCGGGCAAATTGAATCTGATAAGAAGGGTGACTTCAAAGAATCTGGTAGATTTAGAGTCAGAATCATTGGATATCATCCTCAATCTTGTGATGCTGTAGATACGAGAGATCTACCATGGGCAATCGCAATGATGCCAGTGACAAATCCTCATACACCAGGAGGAGTTACTTCAGTTAGTGATCAATTAAGTCCTGGTGTGTGGGTGGTTGGATTTTTCTTAGATCCAGAAAAACAGCAACCTGTTATTATGGGTAGTATTGGTAGAGTTGCCAATTCTACAGAGGAAAAAACATCAGATGATCCAACACCAGGAGAAGATGGATGTAAATCATTTACTACCTTTATTGGACCTGATAATAAGATTGCATGGGATCAGGATTTTGATAAAGCAGAAGAAGCACTAACGGCAACAGATGCTGGTCATACAACTGGACATGGCGGTAAGAAGAAGGACGAAGTTACAGGGGAGGAGAAGCAAGGTGGATATCCTCATGGTCTAACAGTAAAGTTTAAAAAGAATACTAAAAGTAATCCTGCTGGTATTAATTGGTGCATTAATATTGCTGATACGTGTGGCAAAGAAACTGACATGAAGGGTACATTTCATAGATTATTCTCTGAAATGTTAGCAGAAGTTCAGAATAATGAGAGGTTTGGTGATTATATTGTTGGGGAATTGTCTGGTGAGTTGTATAGTATCATTGATATAGGTAGAGGTTATGTAAATAAAGGAATTCTTGTTGTTAGAACTTTTGTTGCTTCAGTTAAAGGATTTATTTTAGAGAAATTACGAGCAGGAATTAAAGACCTGATCAATCTCATTATATATCCTAATGAAACTGGCAATTCTCTATCATCAGTAACTAAATTTTTTAATGATAAACTGAATCAGGTTGGCTGTCATATGGCTGACATTGGAGATAGAATTGCAGACTTCTTGGAGGATCTAATCTTTGGATATCTTTTTGGGATTTATAAGTCAACAATGTGTCAAGTGGATAAGTTTGTTGAAGGTCTTTTGAATAAGATTACTTCTCTAATGGAAGAATTATTGGAGACTGTTCTTGGACCATTGAGTGATATATTAGGTGCTGTAGCATCAGTTATTAATATTATTGGCGATACTATTGGGTATGTCTTAGATTTATTGGGTATTGAGTGTAATGGTCCTGGTAAGAGTTGTTCTAAGACAACTAATGTTTGCACCGATTGTAAAACAGAGGAGAGGAAAGATTTTCTTGATGAATTGCTGGATAACATCACGGATGACTTATTCCCTGTAACTGGAGAAGATTGGTCAACTTATACTTGTGCAGATGCATTAGAAGGAACTACCATAAAACCAACAGAGGTAATTTTTATTGGTGGTATTCAAGATTCGGAAGATCCAAATAATAATGTTATTAGGTATAATTTCAGTGATGTTGAGGTGTATGAAGGGGAGATAGCACAGTTTAATGTTAGTAGAGAAGGTAAAACTAATGTGTCATCCAGTGTTAGTTATTCCACAAGAAGTGGAACTGCTAAAGCAGTGTCGGATTATGAAGAAACTAGTGGTTTCCTTGGATTTGCTCCTGGAGAAACTATAAAAACTATTTCGGTTAGAACATTCTCAGATTCTGTAGAAGAAGGTTCTGAAAATTTCTTTATGAGAATTTTCCCAGATACTCCAGGTACAGTAAGGTCTCTTGCTAGTAGGTCAGTTGTTAAATGTACGATTAAAGAGAATCCAATGACAACACCGAATATGCCTATTCCAACATTTGGTGAACATCCTAGTCCATCACCAACCCCATCTAAGAATCCTATTGACATATCTATAGACTTGATTAGTAGTACTACTCCTACTGATTCTGATGTAGAAGAAGTTATTGATGCTGATGTTGATGCTGATGCTGAACCAACTTACTCTGTGGTAGCAGATAAGACTACTGTTAAAGAAGGTGAGTTTGTTAGGTTTGCAATTAATACAACTAATGTTACCTCTGGAACAATGTTATTCTATCGTCTCTTTGGCGTTGGAGTTACACCTAGTGATATTGTTGCGAAAACTTTGTCGGGATCTTTTACAATTGAAAATGGTAAGGCAACAGTTATTGTTGGTATCAGTGAAGATATGAATGTTGAACATGATGAAGTATTAATCTTTGGTATTCAAGGAACATCGGCACAAGATAGTGTCCTTATTTTATCAGATATAGATTCATTTAGTTTGGAAGAACTATCTGATTTTGAGGATTCATCATCAAATATAGAACCTTCTTCTGATCCTAGAGCTCCTGTTGTATCAAATCCTATAACTGGTCCTGGTGGAGAAATCATACATTTACCTATTGATGATCCTGGTGATCCTTATAAGGAACCACCATTTGTTGTTATTCCTGGTGAGGGATGGCAAGCCAGTGGGTATCCATTGTTAGATTCTACTGGTAGAGTAACTGAGATTAGAATAACTGATCCTGGATTTGGTTACAAATTAAACATACCTTCAACTTCAAATAAAGAATGTATTATTGATTCATTTACTATGTTAAATCCTGGTAAAGAGTATACATCAGAACCAACAGTTTATATTAATGGGGATCCCACAGTTGCTGATGCGGTTATTAATAGTGATGGGCGGGTGATTAGTGTTAGGATTAAGAATAGATCTATAGTATTTGAAAAATATCCTAAGGTTCTTATCATAGGTGGCGGTGGGTATGGAGCAAAATTTATTCCATCATTTAATTGTATGGATAGAGAAGCAAGAGTTACAGTTGGATCTGCTAAGATCGGAACTGGTAGTTACATTGATTGTCCTTAGGAGGTGTTGAACCAATGGCAGAAT
>MPLX02016725.1_pt1 | contig 16200 bp, 12 predicted proteins | sample 1617341 | NCBI WGS metagenome assembly MPLX02 (sample SAMN05944804, study PRJNA350692) | marine metagenome | biome: marine; feature: ODZ; material: water; isolation source: 120 m water sample filtered on 0.2 um supor filter | place: Pacific Ocean | collected 2012-04-08 | depth 120m m | reverse complement strand
GCCCAGTCGTGTCCACGATTCGACTGCCTCCCGGTGCATTCCTTGTGAAGCTTCTAATCGCCCCTGCAAGATCAGGGCCCGTGCACAACCGGGGTCCAGAGCCAAGGCCTGAGACACCTGTTTTTCTGATGAGCGGTTATCTCCCACACTCAAATATCTTTCTGCTACCTCACAGTGATAGTGGGCGATAACGATGTCGAGTTTTTCGCCGGTCAAAACATTCAAACGTGTCGCGGCCCCAATTGCGTTCTCCCATTCTTTTTCGCTCTCATAAACCTGCACCAACAGACGCAGCGCCGGTTCGCGCAATTGTTGAAAAGATCCGGATTCGACCAATAGATTCTCTGCCCGATCCAACAAACCGGCCTTAAAATAATCATTGGCAAGCTCAAATAGCACTTGACCCTTTTTATCTCCAGTCAGGCCAGGCCGCGCGATCAGGCCCTGGTGTAATTGCGTGGCACGCTCAATCTCGCCGCGACGCCTGAACAGGCTCCCCAAAGCAAGCTGAATTTCCAGGCTTTCATCGTGCTCTTCCAGAGCCTCAACCAGAACATCCAATGCTTTGTCATGCTGTTCGTTTAGCAGAAAGTTGAGACTTCGAAAGTAAGCGTCCGGCGTAGTCGGGGATGAGCTTTGCCCATCGGACTGAGGGTAGCGCCGGCGCGCGGCGAACCAGCCCGATAGTGCTGCGACCGGCAGTAGCAACAGCCACGCTGGATCCATCGCAATTACTGCGGCGCGGTGGGTGGGGCCGCCTCTTTTACCTGATGAGACTGAGCCCGCTGGAGCTGGCGCAACTGGCGCCTTAAGCTAAGGTGCCGGAAAAAGCCGGGCACAAGACCCAAGACAAATCCCACGATAACGGCAACGAGAAGCGCCAGTACGACTGGCCCCTCCCAGATGATTCCGAAATAGTAGTGAAGTGACACAGCCTGTGGGTTCTGGACCGCAGCTGTCACCCCAAACACAGCTATCCCAAGAAGCACGGTAACGCCCAGAATTTTTTTCACCATTGCCGGCCTGCTCTCGTCAACACTCCGGGAAACCTAGAAAGATCGAATCCGGTCACGCGTACTTTCGTCTGCCTTTTGCTCGTTTACGGCGGGATTCCACGCTCGCTGGCGCCGGATCAGTCCGCTGTCTGGCCCAGCTTCCCGGCTGGTGGACCCTCGCGATTGACTCGTTCGCGAAGCATACGTCCGGGCTTGAAGTGTGGCACGAATTTACCTGGCACCTCGACGGCCTCACCCGTTTTGGGATTCCTGCCAGTTCGCGGCATCCTGTAGCGCAGGCCGATGCTCCCAAAGCCCCGGATCTCAATGCGGTCCCCTGCGACCAAGGCCCGTCGCATGTGCTCAAGTACCGCGTTCACAGAGAACTCCACATCGCGGGGAGGCAGGTGCGGCTGCTCCTGCGAAAGGCGCTCTATGAGCTCTGACTTGGTCATGGTTCCCATGTGGCCTGCCCTAGGCTAAAACGACCTCAACTGTCCTGCTTTTCTAATTCTTCCTTGAGTTTGTCTCCAAGAGAGGTTCGGGTCGATACCTGCCCACTGTACTCTTGGATCGCCCGATCTTCTATCTCTGCCTCGAGCGCTTTCACTGACAAAGTGATACGACGAGTTTTCCGATCGATGCTGGTAATTTTAGCCTCGATATCGGCGCTGGGACTCAAGACTGATCGAGCATCCTCGACGTAGTCCCGCGAAAGTTCAGTCGCACGGAGATAACCCTCGATACCGTCACCCAGGTCGATTACAGCCCCTTTCGCATCAACAGTCGTGATAACGCCTTTGACTGATGTCCCCTTTGGGTTAGTAGCGACGAAAGCGTTGAATGGGTCATCCTGCGCCTGCTTTACACCTAGTGAGATTCGTTCACGTTCCGGGTCTACTGAGAGTACGACTGCAGTAATTTGATCCCCTTTCTTGAAGTCACGGACGGCCTCCTCCCCTTCCCGATCCCAGGAAAGGTCACTGAGATGAATCAATCCGTCTATTCCCCCTTCCAATCCGATAAATACACCGAAATCGGTAATCGATTTTATCTCGCCGCTGATACGGTCATTTCGCTGATGGCTCGTGGCGAACTCTGCCCAGGGGTTGCCAGTACATTGCTTCATCCCAAGCGAGATTCGTCGGCGCTCTGAATCCACTTCCAGCACCATAACCTCCACTTCATCACCAAGATGGCAAGCCTTGTTCGGATGGACATTTTTATTGGTCCAATCCATCTCTGAAACGTGCACCAGACCCTCGACCCCCTCTTCCAGTTCGACGAAAGCGCCGTAGTCCGTAATATTGGTGACCTTACCGAATATACGGGTTTTCTCGGGGTATCGTCGGGCGATATCGGACCACGGGTCCTCACCCAGTTGTTTCATCCCCAAAGAGACCCGGTTTCGCTCCCGATCAAATTTGAGTACCCGGACCTTCACTTCGTCCCCCACATTGAGGGCTTCGGAGGGGTGCTTGACTCGTTTCCATGCGATATCGGTAATATGGAGCAGGCCGTCGAGCCCCCCTAGATTGACGAAAGCGCCGTAATCGGTGAGGTTTTTCACCACTCCATTTATGACCTGGCCTTCCTCTAGTGTCTCGAGCAACGCGCTGCGCTCTTCCTGCATTTCCTGCTCGACAACCGCACGGCGCGAGACGACGACATTGTTCCGCACTTGATCAAGCTTGATCACTTTGAATTCAAGTTCACGGTTCTCAAGATATGTCGAATCGGTGACGGGCCGAACATCTGCAAGCGAGCCTGGAAGGAACGCTCGGACCTCGTCGAGCGAGACAGTAAAACCCCCTTTAACCTTGCCCGTAAGAAATCCTTTGACTACAGCCTCTTGATCGAACGCCTCCTTTAAGGTTTCCCACGATTTTGCTCGCCGCGCCCTTTCCCTTGAAAGCCGAGTATTGCCAAAGCCATCTTCCAACGCCTCGATAGCCACTTCGACATAATCACCGATTGTGACAGAGACCGCACCGTCGGCATCGCGAAACTGAGTTGCTGGGATTTCGGCCTCGGATTTGAGTCCGGCATTAACGACGACGTAGTCTCCATTAATGTCTACTACCTCTGCAGAGATAACTGCGCCGGTCTGCATGACCGAATTCTTGAGGCTTTCTTCTAGGAGTTGTGCAAAATTTTCTGACATGTTGGTGGGAGTGCCGCTGAGACATCTTCGCGGTCTGTTTTTTAGGGTGAATTCAAGCCGGCAAATGCCAGCCCCGTCTCTTGAGTTTTGAAAGCCTGTTAGTGCAGGATCGGGTCGTGCCTTAATTCATGTAAGCGTGAACCAGCTGCATTGCCTCGCAGACCACGGCTTTAATACCTTTTTCCGAGGTATCAACGACGTGGGCATCGTCTGCCGCAATCAATGGGGATTGAGTACGATGGATATCCTGATAATCCCGCCGAGCAATCTCTTCCTCAAGGCGCGCGAGGTTAACATCAAAACCCTTTTCCATCAACTGTTTATAGCGCCTTTTTGCCCTAACCCCCGGCGTTGCGTCGAGAAAGACTTTGATCGGGGCATCCGGAAAGACGACGGTCCCCATATCGCGGCCATCTGCGATCAAACCAGGCAACCGCCGGGCGGCTCGCTGGCGGACCAGCAAGGCCGATCGGACCGCCGGTACGGCGGCATAAACCGATGCGGTGCGGCCACCCTCCTCGCCTCGAACCGCATCGGTCACGTTTCGCCCGGCTACCCAGATTTGCACACCACCAGGTGCGCTAGAAAAGCGGATAAGGTCAGTTCTTTCCAATGCAGTCAGGCCCCCAATATCATCGGCGCTGAGGCCTCTTTGCCTGGCCAGATAAGCGAAGGCGCGGTACAGGGCGCCACTGTCGAGGATATGCCAACCCAACCGCTCGGCTAAATGAGCGGCTACCGTCCCCTTGCCCGTACCACTGGGCCCATCTATCGCTATTACCGGCACGGTGCTTTTCGGTTCTATTGTCAAGGGTGCTCCGACAGGCTCAACCCTAAAGTGTTCGCTAACCTTAGGAACCCCGGAAAGGATGTACCAATGTTATCGCAGTCATCAATCACCACCGGGCCTTCTGCGCGTGCCCCGGCGATAGCAAATGCCATTGCAATCCGGTGATCCCCCAGGCTATCAACAATACCTGATTGAAACGGCCCACCGGTAATGTCCATGCCATCCGGGTACTCAACCGCTATAACCCCCAAGGCCTGTAAACCGTTTACCACCGCACGGATTCGGTCCGACTCCTTAATCCGCAACTCTTGTGCTCCCCGAATCCGAGTGGTGCCCTGGGCAGCCGCGGCCGCAATTGCAAGCACTGGAAACTCATCTATCGCACTGGCAACATATGCTATGGGCACATCGATAGCCTGAAGCGACGCGGTGCGAACTCGAATATCACACACCGGTTCGCCGGACTTCACCCTGGAATTCGATAGCTCGATATTCGCTCCCATCATTTTCAATATCTCGAGCACGGCCACTCGCGTCGGGTTAACGCCGACCTCGGTTAATAGCAAATCACTGCCGGGGCAAATGCTCGCACCGACCAGGAAAAATGCGGCCGAGGAAATATCTCCGGGCACATTCACTTGCTGTCCGCGCAGACATGCTCCTCCCTCTACCTGGATGATCCCCCCCGGCCGCCACTCCTTCCCGGCGAAGGCACATAGCATTCGTTCGGAATGGTCTCGAGTCGGCATCGACTCGACCACTTGGGTCACTCCAGATGCATAAAGACCTGCTAACAAAATCGCCGACTTCACCTGAGCGCTCACAACCGGCATTTCATAACAGATAGTATGAAGTGCCTTAACGGGTTGAATCGTCAACGGCGGCCTGCCTTCGGTCCCGTCAACATGCGCGCCCATTTGTACCAGGGGATCAATTACTCTTGTCATCGGCCGTCGCTGTAGCGATTGATCTCCAGCCAAGGTACATCCAAATTGTTGTCCCACAAGTAAACCGGTCAGCAATCGCATTGTTGTTCCGGAGTTGCCCGTGCGCAGCGTTCGCTTTGGCGCGGTTAGCCCTTTAAGCCCCACGCCGCAGATCTGCAGTCTTCCCTCGTCTGGGCCCGTGATTTCCAAACCCATCTCCCGAAAACAACTGATAGTGCAGAGCACATCCTCCCCGTCGAGTAGGTTTGTAATTTGTGTTTCACCAGTTGCGATCGCACCGAAAATTACGGCCCGATGACTGATCGATTTATCCCCGGGTATTCGCGCGACCCCTTCCAACGGCCCCGAGCCGGTTGAGGTTATCCTGCTCATGCCCGTCCGGAGTCTTGCCGCGGCCGTAACTCTCGGATCGTAGATCGGACCTCCCGCGCACGGGTGAACCAGGTTTCCAGTCGTTCGCCGTCTCCGGCGCAAACAAGAGACTCGAGCTGCGATAATAGTCCTTGATATTCTCTGATCAACTGCCGGAGAATCGGCCTGTTGTGTAGGGAAATGTCACGCCACATCACCGGGTCACTTGAGGCGATTCGACTGATGTCGTAAAACCCACCTGCGGCCAAGGCCTTGCAATCTTCAGGGTCTGACTGCGCATCGAGTTGCGCCATGAGCGCATAAGCGACCAAATGCGGCAGATGGCTGATCATTCCCAACACTCGATCGTGGGTACCCTCATTCATACATCGAACTCGTGCGCCAGTTTCGCGCCACAGGCGTTCGACCCGGTCAAGTGCGTCGAGATCGGTTTCCTCTAACGGCGTCAGAATGGTCCAATGGTCACGGTATAGATCTACCCGGGCGGCTTCAGCGCCACCTTTTTCGCTCCCTGCTACCGGGTGTCCAGGGACAAATCGGGACAGACGCGCACCCAGCCCGGCCCGTGCGGCAGAGACAATATCGACCTTAACGCTGCTGGCATCGGTGAGAATCGCATCGGGGCGCAACCCCTCGCGCATCAACGGCAGGAGGTCGATCACCGCGCTAACCGGCGCTGCAAGCAATACGATATCGGCCGCGCTTGCGGCCTCGACGGGATCGTGTGTCCAGCTGTCGATGAGGCCCAGCTCCCGCGCCTTATCTAGGTTTGATGCGTTACGCCCACAACCCAATACGCTGTCAACCACGCCTGCCTGTTTCAAGGCACCAGCAACTGAACCCCCGATTAAACCTACCCCGATAACCGAAAGTCTCCCCAGCGATTGCCCTGACGATGTCACCGGATCAGAGTCCGGTTTGCTTTTCTAGAGCATGCTCCAGAGCGCAAAGGGCCCGCTGGTTCTCTGTGGCTAGCCCTACGGTAATGCGTAAATGCTCCGGCAGGCGGTAGTTCGCGACCGGCCGCACAATGACCCCTTGATGCAGCATAGCCTCATAAACCCCTTGTGATCCAGGGCCTACCTCGACGCAGACAAAATTTCCGTAGGAGGGAATCCAACGAAGCCCCAATTTTTCAAACCCGGCGCACAATTGGGCGTAACCCTGTTCATTCTCCGCGACACTTTCGCGCACGTAAGCCTGATCATCCAACGCGGCCTCGGCTGCAGCCAACCCGAGCGTATTCACATTAAAAGGCTGGCGGACCCGGTTCAACACCTCTGTGATGGGCTCGGAAGCCACCGCATAGCCGACACGCAACCCTGCCAGCCCGTAGACTTTCGAGAACGTCCGCATGACGACAAGGCCCGGAAACTGCTCGATTAAGTCAAGACCGTTGGGGTAATCTGGTTCCGCAACATATTCAAAATAAGCCTCGTCCAGCACGGTAATGACATGCTGGGGCACCCGTTCTAGAAAAGCCAGGAGCTGTGAGCGCCCGACGTAGGTCCCTGTGGGATTGTTCGGATTTGCGATAAAGATGACTCGGGTATTCGGGTTAATAGCTAGGGACATTGCTTCAAGGTCATGGCCGAAATCGACCGCGGGAACACTGGAAATATTGGCGTTGACGCTGCGCGCGGCGAGCGTATAGACCGCAAATGCGTGATCCGAAACAACGACGCCTTGGCCAGGCTCCACAAAACATCGGGTCACCAGTTCAAGCACGTCATTGGAACCGTTGCCTAACGTAATCTGCCTTGCGTTGACTCCGAACCGTTCGGCTAACACGGCCTTCAGGCGATGTCCTGATCCGTCGGGATATCGGGCCAAACCATCTGCCAGCTCACGAACTGCCTTACAGGCCAGGATACCTGGGCCCTTGGGATTTTCGTTGGATGCCAGCTTGATGATCTCTGAGATCCCCAGTTCGCGTTCTAGCGTCTCAACAGGCTTACCCGGCTGGTAAGGCTGAAGGCCTCGCACCCCGGCTGCCGTAATTGCATCCAATGCAGACATTCTTCTATGCTCCTCGGGGGTACGAACCCAGTATTTTAAAAAACGCGGATGCCTTTTGCATTGCCGCCAATGCTGGGCCGATCTCCGGATCATCGAGGTGGCCCTCGATATCTATAAAGAACACATACTTCCATAATCCCGAGCGTGTTGGCCGCGATTCAATCTTGGTCATACTGATGCCCGCTTCTGCCAGAGGTGACAACAATCGGTAGAGGGCGCCAGACTGATCCGGGTTGGACATGATCAAACTCGTTTTATCCTGACCGCTCGGTCTGGCCCTGTCTTTGGAAAAAACCAAAAAGCGAGTGGTGTTTCCGGGCTGGTCCTCGATATTGCGTTCTTTTATTTCCAGCCCATACAAAGCGGCGGCGGCGGCGGAGGCGACGGCATAAGTTTCTGTTTCCGTAGCTGCAGATCGTGCCGCTTCTGCGTTGCTGGCCTTTGCTACCAGAGGTATCCCTGGGAAATGCGCTGCTAACCAATGGCGGCACTGGGCGAGCGCCTGTTCATGGGCGCAGATGCGTGTAACCGCAGGCGCATCAGGGTGAGCAAGGAGGCAGTGTGCGACACGCAGTTCAACCTCGTTGCACGCCGCGAGCGTAGTATCGAGCATGAGGTCCAGAGCCACATTGACTGCACCCTCCGTCGAGTTCTCCACAGGAACGACACCAAATTGGGCTTCTCCGGACTCTGTGGAACGAAAGACCTCTTCTATATCCGCGGCCTCGATAAGGTCGATCTGCTGACCAAAAAGTTTGTAGGCCGCCTGCTCGCTGAACGTGCCCCGTGGGCCTAATGCAGCAACCCGGATTGGTGCCTCAGCACAGCGGGCCAATGAAATAATCTCTCGAAACAAAAAACGAACTGCCGATGATGCCAGAGGTCCTTTGTTCGCGCCAACCAGTCGCTGGATAACCTGCGCTTCTCTCTCCGGTCGGTAGACCGATTCATTGCGGTTGGCCTTCCCCTGGCCTACCTGCGCGGCAATTTCGATCCGTTCATTAAATAGTCGAAGCAACTCATCGTCGATCTCATCGATACGGGCGCGGTAGTGCTCAAGGTCTGAACGGGAGGACATGATAAAGGAGGACGATAAGGGTCGGCGTATTATTCTATTACTCGCGCGCACAACACACCATCGATGGACTGTAGGCCTGCCAGGGTCTCCGGCGAAACCGGGCTGTCTGTATCCACGATGGTAAATGCGAGTGATTCTCGTGACTGATTAATCATATCATGGATGTTAAGGCCTGCCCGTGCCATCGCAGTTGAAATCTGACCTAACATGTTTGGCACGTTGGAATTCGCCAAGGCAACCCGATGAGGTGTTCCGCGGGCCAATCTGACATCAGGGAAATTCACCGAATTATGGATGTTCCCGTTCTCGATAAAGTCTCGAACCTGATCGACTACCATCCTGGCGCAATTCTCCTCGGCTTCAATGGTCGAGGCGCCCAGATGTGGCAGGCTGGTGACGCCGGGATGGGATACCAGTTCTGGCGAAGGGAAATCTGTGATGTAGGCGCGTAAATTACCTGAATCAAGCGCCTCGCAAACGCTCGCGTTATCCACGATACCATCGCGCGCGAAATTCAGCACTGTCGCTCCGGGCCGAAGGTCGCCGACGTTCGCCGCGTTGATCATTCCCCGGGTCGCATCCGTGAGAGGAACATGAAAGGTAATAAAATCGGCGTTCGCCAGGACCTGTTGGACGGAGTCGGCTCGGAATATATCCCTGGATAAGCGCCAGGCTCCTTCCACGGTCAGTAAGGGATCGTGCCCAATCACCCGCATACCCATTTGCAGTGCCGTGTCAGCCACTGCGCGCCCTATCGAGCCCAAGCCGATCACACCCAAGGTTTTCCCTGGGAGTTCAAACCCGCCGAACTGTTTCTTCCCTACTTCAACTTCCTTCGCAATTTGCGCAGCGGTACCGGAGAGCGACGAGGTATGATTTGCCGCTTGAATAATATTTCGGCAGGAAAGCAGTAATCCAGCAATCACGAGTTCTTTTACTGCGTTCGCATTTGCACCTGGCGCATTAAAAACTGGAACCCCCCGATCGCTCATCCGATCCACGGGAATGTTATTGACCCCGGCGCCGGCTCGACCAATTGCGAGCACTGAGTCTGGCAGGTCAGTCTGATGAAGGCTGCTGGATCGCAACAAAATACCATCTGGCAGCAGGTGCTGATCGTCAATCTGATAACTCTCAGATGGGAATCGTGCGAGACCCGAACGGGAGACGTTGTCGAGTACTTGGATTTTCCACTGGGCGGTGTTCATTAAATAATCCTCTTGCTTTGGTGATTAATAACCCGCACCGCAACGTCACCTCCTTACCTGTGCCGCACAGAAATAGGTTCAGGGTTCTTCGGTATTTCCTTCCTCATCTTCAGTCTCGACTACCTTACCCACACTCGCCAGTTGCTCGTCCTCTCCTAGTCGAATGAGTCGGACACCTTGGGTATTGCGCCCAAGCACCGAAACCTCGCCGGCGCACATTCGGACAAGTCGTCCACCGCCGGTAATAAGAATAAGATCGTCATCGTCCACCACCAGTTGCGCTCCTTCCAGGGGGCCGTTTCGCCCACCCACCTTGATCGCAATCACGCCCTGGCCACCGCGATTCTTCAGTGGGAAATCCGACAGCACAGTACGCTTACCGTAACCAGACTCGGTCGCGACCAACGCCTTCTGTTCAATGCCCTTACTGTTGGTAATCAGCATAGAGATCACGGCCTGACCGTGTTTCAGACTGATGCCTCTGACGCCACGTGCGGTACGCCCCATCGGGCGGACTTGATCTTCTGAAAACCGGATTCCTTTTCCGGCCGAACTGAACAACAAAATTTGGGAATCGCCGTCGGTCAAGCCCACCTCAGCCAACTCGTCACCCTCTGCAAGATCGACCGCGATTAAACCGACTGAGCGGGGTCGGGAGAAGCTTTCAAGCAAGCATTTTTTGGTGATGCCCTGACGGGTCACCATGAAGACATAACCCCCATCCTGTTTGTGATTCAACGGCAAAACAGCGGTGACCCGCTCTCCCTCAAGAAGTGGAAGCAGATTAACCAGCGGACGTCCTCTGGCTTGCCGCCCCGCGTGGGGTAACTGGTAAACCTTTAACCAGTAGACTTTGCCCAGATTAGAAAAGCACATCACCGTATCGTGTGTGTTCGCCACGAACAGGTTCTTGATAAAGTCCATCTCTTTGGTACGAGTTGCTACTCGTCCTTTGCCGCCACGGCGTTGGGCCTGGTAATCCGCCACCGGTTGTGATTTTGCGTAACCTTCATGCGACAGGGTTACGACCATATCTTCCGGCGTGATCAGATCTTCACTATTAAGGTCTTCGTGGCGTTCAATAATCTCGGTGCGCCGTCCATCGCCGTATTGATCCCGGATCACGACCAGTTCACCTCTTACCACCTGCATCAAACGATCTGGATTGGTTAAGATCTCGAGCAGGTCTGCGATGCGTTCCAAAATCTCTGAGTACTCGGTACGGATCTTTTCCTGTTCCAGCCCGGTCAGGCGATGCAGCCGAAGATCCAAAATAGCCTGGGCCTGAACAGGGGATAATCGATATCCCTGCGCCCCAAGGCCATATTCCGATTCGGGGCCGCTCGCGTTGTTCTCCTCGGATTCGGCCACCGCCAACATCTGCGAGACGACACCGGCCTCCCAGGTCTGCGCAAGGAGTTGCACCCGCGCATCCGCCGGGTTAGCTGCCGCCTTGATCAGCGCGATGACCGGGTCAATATTTACCAGCGCGACAGCGAGCCCTTCGAGCAGATGGGCCCGGGCTCGTGCTTTTTTAAGATCAAAAAGAGTTCTGCGAGTGACAACCTCCCGACGGTGCCGAATAAAGTCTTCCAGAAGTTCGCGCAAATTGAACAACCGGGGTTGATTATTTCGCAACGCAACCAGATTGATACCGAACACCGTTTGCATCTGGGTATGCTGGTACAGGTTATTTAGGATAACCTCGGGGTTTTCTCCCTTCTTAAGCTCAATCACCATCCGCATTCCGGACTTATCGGATTCATCCCGCAGCCCGGAAATTCCTTCTAGTCGTTTATCACGAACCAACTCCGCAATTTTCTCAAGCAAGCGAGCTTTGTTGACCTGATAAGGTAGTTCCGTCGTTATCAGTGCCGTGCGGTCGGTGCCACTCCCCTCCTCTATCGCCACGCGGGCGCGAACATGAATCCGGCCCCGACCGGTCTGGTACGCTTCGCGTATACCGCGACCGCCGTTAATGATCCCCGCTGTCGGGAAATCAGGGCCTGGCAACAACTGTATTAGCGCTTCCAGTGTAGCCTGGGGGTCATCAATCAGAGCAAGACAAGCATCAATAGTTTCCGACAAATTGTGGGGCGGAATATTGGTAGCCATTCCGACCGCGATTCCGGCAGAGCCGTTGACTAAGAGATTCGGGAATCGCGCCGGAAGCACAGCCGGCTGATGTTCGGTTTCATCGTAGTTTGGGACAAAGTCAACGGTCTCGCGATCCAGATCGCTCAATAACTCATGCGCAATTCGAGCCAGACGAATCTCGGTGTACCGCATTGCCGCCGGAGCGTCACCATCAACGGAACCAAAGTTCCCTTGCCCATCCACTAAGGGGTAGCGCAAGGAGAACGATTGCGCGAGCCGGACAATTGCATCATAAACTGCAGTGTCGCCATGGGGATGATATTTGCCGATCACATCTCCAACGACCCGGGCAGACTTCTTGTAGGCCTTGTTCCATTCATTACCCAACTCCGACATGGCGTACAAGACCCGTCGATGTACTGGCTTAAGCCCGTCACGCACATCGGGGAGGGCGCGTCCCACAATCACGCTCATCGCGTAATCCAGGTACGACTGCCGCATCTCCTGCTCCAGGTTGGCAGGCAACATTTCTTTAGCTATTTGTTCCATAAAAAGTTCGTCGCCCGGTGGAATCCAGGCCTAAAGACGGTTCACTGAGGGGGCGCTGCCCGGTAACTGGATCGGGCGCAAAAAGACCACTCGGACAACGGTGTTTCGAGCCGTAATTTTACCACGAACGGGCCGATTTGTGGCCGCAAACAGCCCTGCAAAAAGGGCGCCGCGCCCCTTTGCGGATACAGTTGAGCGTCGCTAGATCGGTCCGAAATCGTTCAGCGCCGTGCTGAGCCAATCCACCAGAGAACCCACCCACGGGGTGATGCCCAAAAGCAAAAGGATATTCGCACTCAAGACCCATAATAAGGATCGCCGAGGGGTCGGGCCTGGCTCTCCTTCCGGGCTGGTTACGGTGTCATCAAGGGAGTCAAAATACATCAATTTGACCACGCGAAGGTAGTAGAACGCGCCTACGACCGCTAATAAAACGGCGAAAACCACCGTTCCGACAAACCCGCTTTCGAGGGCAGACTGCAGCACCAGAAGTTTGGCAAAAAATCCGGCGGTAGGTGGAATACCGGCAAGAGAGAACATGACGATGAGCATAAGGAAAGCAAGCCACGGATGACGCTGGTTAAGGCCCTTGAAATCATCAAGGGTGTCTGACTCAAACTCCGAGTCGGATAACACCAGGATAATGCCAAATGCCCCGAGCGTGACGGTCGCATAAATCACGACATAACTCAGCGCCGCTGAATATCCATGCACATTACCCCCCAAAAAGCCCAACAGGAGGAAACCCATATGCGAGATCGTTGAGTATGCGAGCATGCGCTTTATGTTGCGTTGGGCAATCGCAATGATGTTGCCCAGTGCGATCGATAGAACCGCCGCCACTGCAAGCATGTCCTGCCAGGCTGTTAACCAATCGCCGAGTCCGACGCCCAGCAAACGTAACAGAATTGCAAAAGCGGCGAGCTTGGGAACTGCTGAAAGATACAAAGTGGTGGCAGTGGCGGATCCGTCATAGACATCCGGCACCCACATGTGAAATGGGACGGCGCCGAGTTTAAACAACAGTCCGGCCACGATCAGGGCAATCGCAACCAGAAGCGGAAGGCTATCCAGGGTGAGCGACGCTGACGCGGCCGAGATAGCCGGCAATGCCAATGAGCCCGTCAGTCCATATAACAGCGACATGCCATACAACAAAACACCAGATGCCAGTGCGCCCAAGATAAAGTATTTCATTGCCGCCTCAGCTGCCCGAACAGAGTCACGCTGCATGCCGATCATTGCGTACAGGCACAGGGCAAGGAGTTCCAAGCCAACATAGATCGTGAGCAGATGGTTGGCACCGATCAGGGTCATCATGCCCACAGCGCCAAACAGTGCCAGGACCAGATACTCGCCCCGCCACAATCCGCGGGCTTGGGCATAGTCCCGAGAGTAAAGCAATACACCCGCAACGCCGAGACAAGTTGCTGCCTTGAGGATGGCTGCCACCGGGTCACCAATAACCAGCCCATTCAGCGCCAGCGCCGAGGGTTGATCCCATTGCCCAAATGACAAAACGGCCCCAGCCATCAATGTGATCAAGGCCAGAGGATAAATCGGCCCTGCACGGCGCGGTGATTTGCAATAAAGATCTACGATCAAGATGACACAGGCCATAACGGAGACCACTATCTCTGGCCCCACGATCGACAAATTAAGCTGGGCAAGGGTCATCACAGTTTTGATACCGCCGCGTGGGCCAACAGGTTATCGACACTGGCATGCATGACGTCGAGCAAAGGTAGGGGCCACAATCCCAACGCTAATACGCCTGCTGCCACCATTAGCAACATCAGGGTTTCCCGGCCCGAAAGATCCTGAAGTTGCGCAACAGCTGGACTTGTTACCGGGCCAAAAGCGACGCGTTTTACCATCCACAGCGTGTAAGCCGCACCAACGACCAAGGTCACCGCCGCGAGCGCCGCGTACCAGCCATTCACAGAAAACGTGCCGAGGATGACGAGAAATTCTCCCACGAAACCAGAGGTCCCAGGTAATCCGGCGTTGGCCATCGCAAAAAACACCAAGAAGAAACTGAATACCGGCATGACTTTAACCACCCCGCCATAACTTGCGATCTCGCGCGAGTGCAGACGGTCATAGAGCACCCCGACACACAGAAACAAGGCGCCAGAGACGAAACCATGGGAGATCATTTGCACCAGGGCCCCCTCCATTGCCCGGGTGTCGAAGATAAAAAAGCCCAGGGTAACGAACCCCATGTGGGATATCGAGGAATAGGCGATCAACTTCTTCATGTCCTGCTGAACCAGCGCCACTAGCGCGATATAAATCACAGCCACCAGCGACAAAGCAATTACGAGAGGCGCTAACTGATGTGCTGCATCCGGAGCGATCGGAATAGCCAGTCGTAAGAAACCGTAAGCCCCCATCTTCAGGGTGATGGCCGCGAGGATCACTGAGCCACCCGTTGGCGCCTCAACGTGGGCGTCGGGCAGCCATGTATGCACTGGAACCATCGGCACCTTAACAGCAAAGGCGGCGAAAAAGGCGAGGAACACCATCAACTGGGTAGGCCCATCCAGAGGCAATTGCGCGAATGTGAGAATATTGAATGAGCCGCCCGTCGCGTTATACAGATAAAGGAGCGCCACCAGCATCAACAGCGATCCCAATAAGGTGTACAGAAAGAACTTGATCGCTGCATATACCCTATTAGGGCCGCCCCACACACCGACAATCAGAAACATCGGAATCAACATCGCCTCCCAGAATAGGTAGAACAAAACCCCATCAAGGGAGCAGAACACACCGATCATCAACCCTTCCATGATCAGGAAGGAGGCGAAATACTGAGCAACTCGTTCACGGATAACCTGCCACCCGGCGATCACCACAATCACGGTAAGGAAGGTCGTAAGCAGCACCAGAGGCATCGCGATCCCATCTATCCCCAGGTGGTAGTGAACGTTAAACCGGTCTATCCACGGATGGCGTTCCACGAACTGCATCGCCGCGGTGTCCAGGCGAAAGCGCGTCCACAATGGCAGACTGAGAATAAAACTGGTAATCGCGATTCCCAGGGCCAGTCGCCTTGCCACAGGTGCATTCCGGTCACTGCCTGTGCTCAGTACCAGTATGCCTCCGAGGACGGGAAACCATATCACCAGGGAAAGCAGATGCTGATCAAACCATGACATACGGGCAACTCCCTAGCGAAAAAGAAGCCATGACATTAATCCTACGAGACCGATAATCATGGCAAACGCGTAGTGATAGACCAGGCCGCTTTGCACACGCCGAAACAGAACCGACGCCCGAACCACCACAGCCGCTGTGCCATTGACCATTAGCCCGTCGATCAGCCGCCGATCACCCCACCGCCATAGTGTCTCACCCAGCGCCCGGCTCCCATCGGCAAACACACGTTGATATAACTCATCAAAGCCGAATTTATGCTCCAACACCCAGACCACGACCCTTAACCGCTTTGCCACCCAGCCCGGCCACTCGGGGCGCGCGCAGTAAAAAAGCCACGCCACTAGAATGCCCGCCAATGCAAGCCACAGTGGCGCCGAGAACGGGGCGTGTGCCAGCATCGCCAGGGCGCCAGCGGGCCCATGACCCACAGACCCTTCAGGCGTCACCACAGAAGAGCCAAAAAGCGTTCCTGTCAGGGCGGGTTCCACAAGCAGTGCACCTGCAATCACGGATGGAATCGCCAACAGAATCAGAGGAACCGTCACAACCCTGGGAGACTCATGCAGGTGAGAGCGGGTCTGCTCATCCATACGGGGCACTCCATGAAAGGTCATAAATACCAGCCTGAACGAATAAAAAGCCGTGAGAACGACTCCAACCAGCACCGCGACATAAGCGAAACCGGCGCCGGGCGTCGTTGAATGGTGAACCGCCTCGATAATCGCATCCTTAGAAAAGAACCCTGCAAAGGGCGGCACCCCGGCGAGAGCGAGACTCCCGATCACGCAGGTAAGATAGGTAATGGGCATTGATTTT
>MPLX02161046.1_pt1 | contig 16202 bp, 12 predicted proteins | sample 1617341 | NCBI WGS metagenome assembly MPLX02 (sample SAMN05944804, study PRJNA350692) | marine metagenome | biome: marine; feature: ODZ; material: water; isolation source: 120 m water sample filtered on 0.2 um supor filter | place: Pacific Ocean | collected 2012-04-08 | depth 120m m | reverse complement strand
GGGACGATGGAGGGTATATTGGTTGACATTTCCGAAGACGAATTAAAAATTCTAAAATTACAACTATCACGATTAAAACTAGAAACACGGCTTCGTAAAGATTTAGGGTCGGAACTCGATAGGCAAAAAACTATAGCCGTAAATGCTGAAAACTTAGCTAAGCAAAGAGGTGATGAAATTGAAGAAATTTCACGAAAATTAGCTAAATATCTACCCGAACAACTCTATAAGTCAATTTTTTCTGGCGAAACAGATGTAGGGGTAAAAAGCAAAAGAAAATGCTTAACCATATTTTTTTCAGATATCGTGTCTTTTACACAAATATCTGAAAACATGAAGGCAGATCTGTTAACGGAAATGCTGAATTTATATCTCACGGAGATGACAGAATTAGTTCTCGAACATGAAGGTACACTTGATAAATATATCGGCGATTCTATTATGGTGTTCTTCGGAGATCCGCGTACATCTGGAAAGAATTTGGACGCATTAAAATGTTTGGAAATGGCTATTTCGATGCAAAAACGGATGGCGGTCCTCGGCGTCGACTTTGTAAAAAAATATGATATTAGTGATCCTTTAAAAATTCGAATCGGGATAAATTCAGGATTTTGTACGGTTGGTAATTTCGGAAATGAAAAGAGATTAGATTATACAGTTATGGGAAGATCCGTAAATCTCGCATCGCGACTTGAGACAGCAGCAAAACCGTCTTCAATTCTAATTTCTGAATCTACTTATGAACTTGTAAAGGGTGATATCGATTTAGATGATGCGGGTTCTTTTGAATTAAAGGGTATACACAACAAGGTGAAAACTTACGAGGTGATGCCATAGATAAATTGCTTTAATGGTAGTTTTATAATTATAAAATTGTAAATATCACTCGATTTACACGGAATAGGACTTTTTTGAAAATTCTAAAAATGGAAGGATGATAACTATGAAATACACAGGAAATTGCCTATGTGGAAACGTTACGTTTCAGTTTCCATATGATCCTATGATGCAGTTTCAATGTCACTGCACAGTTTGTCAAAAGGTTTTCGGTACGTCGCTTAATGCTATAGCATTACCGGAAGATGAACTTAGCCATGAAGGTGAATTGGACGTTTTTTCAATCAGTGGCGGTAGTGGAAAGAAATTGCATTATTACTTCTGCCCACAATGCAGTATTATAGTTTATAATAAACCAGACGTGTTGGATGGAATGATCTACCTTCCAGCAGGTTTACTTGCAGACCAAATTGAGTTCAGTCCCACGGTCGAACTTTGGACCAAAAGCAAAGCAAAATGGTTACCTCAAGCGGGTTCAATCAAGGCGTCATTTGAGGACAATGGAACTGTCGAAAGACTTGTAGAATTATTGGAAAATTTGGACCAAAGAGAAACTTAACAAGCGGGCATTACTTGTCGAGATCTTCAGCTCGTGAACATCACGGAATCGCCGCACTCCGACGCATATCGAGCCGTGCCGCGGCGGCTTGGTTATTGTCATGGCGCGGTTGCTCGTCGTGGTACCGGCCGCGACGAATAGCGCACCAGCATGCGTCATCAAAGTGCACTTGACCGTCACTAGGCATATACAATAGTAGTGTCTGCTAAGGAACAAAAACGAGGTGTACGGCTGTCTCGGTCAGAGGGTCTTTGGTTCATATTAACGCGCAAGCACTAATTTGCGGAAGCAAAACGAACCTGCGTCTTTCAAAAATCTATCATCATGCCGACGATTTGTGCCCCCGAAATTCGAAGTTCAAAGTAAGGTCGGAATTTTGATATGGTGAATTTGGACGCGCCCCTTGGGGCCAACGACACGACGCCTAAGCTTTTGCTGCAACAGGCGTCTATGCGGGGCGAGCACCCTGCCTTTCGTGCAAAATATCTTGGTATCTGGCAAACCTGGTCATGGCGCGAGATGGTCGACGAAATTCGCTCGCTGACATGCGGTTTGGCGGCGCTTGGCGTAGTACGCGGGGACCTGATCGCGATAATTGGATCGAACCGCCCACAGCTCTATTGGACGTTCGATGCGATCCAGGCACTGGGAGCGGTGCCGGTGCCACTTTATGCTGATTCTGTCGCAGATGAAATGCGTTATGTCCTCAAGCATGCGGAAGTCAAAATGGCGATCTGCGAGGATCAGGAACAGATCGACAAGATCCTCTCCATACGCGAAGATTTGCCACTTCTCAAGGATCTGGTCTATCTGGATCCGCGTGGACTGCGCCACTATGACCAGCCCTTTCTTCATGCCATGGAGGCTGTTCAGACGACTGGCCGTACATACGATCAGGAACACAGCGAATTCTTTGCAAGCCAGATTGCCGACGGCAAGGGCAGCGACATCTGCATCGTCGTATACACTTCGGGCACCACGGGCGATCCGAAGGGAGTGCTGCTCAATTTTGATAATCTGTTGAAGTCGGCCCGGTCGGTGGCTGAACTCGAAGCTATAGATGAAAATGAAGAGATGTTGGCTTATTTGCCACTGGCCTGGGTCGGCGACCATTTTTTCTCGGTGGCCCTGCAGCATGTTTGCGGCTTTACCGTGAACTGTCCCGAGAGCGCGGATACAGTAACGCTGGATCTTAAAGAGATCGGCCCGACCTGTTTCCTGTCGCCGCCCGCAATATTCGAAAATTTTCTAACTCAGATCCGCATCCGCATGGAGGATTCAGGCCGACTGAAACGTAAACTGTTCGGCTACTTCGTCGGCGTCGCGTCGCGCTGCGGCATCGATATACTGGAGGGCAGGACCGTCGCCCTCAAGGATCGTCTACTTCACATGCTTGGCAATATTCTAATATTCGGCCCGTTGAAGGACAATCTAGGTCTTAGCCGTACCCGTTTCGCCTATACTGGCGGCGCGCCACTGGGCGAAGAAGTTTTCAATTTCTATCGCTCTATCGGTCTTAATCTGAAACAGCTTTACGGACAAACCGAATCCTCCGCCTACGTCTGCATTCAGCGCGATGGCGACGTCAAACCCGATACGGTGGGCCCGCCCTGCCCTGGGGTCGATCTCAAAATCACCGATGACGGCGAAATCATATACAAGAGCCCGGGCAATTTCGTTGGTTATTTCAAAAACGATGAAGCGACTGCCGAGACGCTGGACAGCGAGGGGTGGGTGCATACCGGAGACGCCGGGATCATCGATGACGACGGCCATCTAAAAGTCATTGATCGGGCTAAAGACGTCGGCCAACTTGAAGATGGCACCCTGTTCGCACCGCAATTTATCGAGAACAAGTTGAAATTTTTCCCTTTTATTCGCGAAGCGGTGGTCCATGGTGCGGATCGTGATTTCGTTGCCTGTTTTGTCAACATCGACCTCGAAGCGGTGAGCAACTGGGCCGAGAGGGAGGGCATCTCCTACACCAACTACACGGATCTTGCATCACGCGATCAGATTTATGGTCTGATCAAGGATTGCATTGAGCAGGTAAACCGGGGCCTTGCCCAAGATTCGGCTTTGCGCGGGTCCCAAATTGGCCGCTTTTTGCTGCTGCACAAGGAACTGGATGCGGACGATGGCGAATTGACCAGAACCCGCAAAGTCCGGCGAAGGATCATCGCTGACCGTTTTTCCCCGTTGATTGACGCATTATACTCGGATGCTGAACACGTCAGTTTTGAATCACAAGTCACATTCGAAGACGGCCGCAAGGGCATGCTCAAGGCTGACCTGAAAATTCGCGACGCCAAGACGTTCGGCGACGAAAACGCTTCGGAAAGGCAGGCGGCGTGACCAATCCAGCAATGGCCGGTGAAAAGGTTGCCGGCGAGACCTTGTTAGCGGTCGAAAACATCACCTTGTCATTTGGCGCTGTGCAGGCGCTGATCGACGTCAGCTTCAAAATAGAGAAGGGCGAGATCCGCGCCATCATTGGCCCCAATGGCGCCGGAAAGACCTCGATGTTGAATTGCGTCAATGGTTTCTATCATCCTCAACAGGGCCGCATAATCTACAAGGGCACAGTGCGCCCGCAGATGAAACCACACGTCGCGGCGGCACAGGGGATCTCACGCACCTTCCAGAACGTGGCGCTGTTCCGTGGCATGACCACACTCGACAACATCATGACCGGGCGAAATCTGAAGATGAACCGGTGGAAGACCAGTCTGCTGCCCGCAGCGCTGTATATCGGCTGGACCCGGAAGGAAGAGGCGGCGCACCGGGACTACGTTGAAAAGATTATAGACTTCCTGCAGATCGAGGCGATCCGCAAGACGCCAGTCGGCCGTCTACCCTATGGCCTGCAGAAGCGGGTCGAATTAGGCCGGGCCCTGGCAGCGGAGCCCGAGTTGCTTTTGCTCGACGAGCCAATGGCCGGCATGAACATCGAGGAAAAGCAGGACATGTGCCGATTTGTCCTGGATGTGAATGACGAATTCGGTACGACGATCGCGCTGATCGAACATGACATGGGCGTCGTCATGGATATTTCGGACCGCGTCGTAGTGCTTGATCACGGTATCAAGATCGCTGATGGCATGCCGGATGAAGTGAAGAACAACCAGGATGTCATCGATGCATATCTCGGTGTCAGTCATGAGTGATATCGTAACCAGACGCAACGGAGGCGCCTAGCATATGGACTTATGGCAAGCAATCGTGCTCGATCCCATACTTGATATGATCGACGCTCCGGAGTTCTTAGCCGAAGTATTTATCGGCGGTCTCATGTCCGGCGTGATGTATTCTCTGGTCGCTCTAGGCTTTGTTTTGATTTTCAAGGCTTCTGGCGTTTTCAACTTTGCGCAAGGCGTGCTGGCATTGTTTGCCGCTTTGACGCTGGTCGGGCTGATGACCGGAACGGTACCGATCCTGCTCACCCAAGTGCCTGGGATGGAGATGCCGCCGTGGCTTGCCATCATCATCACCATTGTCGTCATGATCGGGATGGCTTTCCTTGTGGAACGCATCATTCTGCGCCCCTTGGTGAACCAGGATCCAATCATTATGTTCATGTCGACCATCGGCCTGGCTTTCGTTCTGGAAGGGGCCGGCGATATTCTCTGGGGCAGCGAGGTCAAGACACTCGACATCGGCATTCCCAATAGTACTTTCATGTGGGCCGACATTCAGTTTCAGGAGTTTGATATCTGGGCTGCGGTAATATCGGCAGTCATGGTGGTGTTTTTAGCCTTATTTTTCCAGCGCACACGCGTCGGCCGCGCCTTGCGCGCTGTCGCCGACGACCATCAGGCAGCACTTTCGGTCGGCATACCGCTGAAGGCCATCTGGGTCGTGGTTTGGTCGGTGGCGGGCATTGTGGCGCTGGTCGCCGGTGTCATGTGGGGTTCCAAAAGCGGGGTCCAGTTCAGCCTTTCGCTCATCGCCCTTAAGGCCCTGCCAGTGCTCATTCTAGGCGGCTTCACCTCGGTTCCAGGCGCCATCGTAGGTGGCCTGATCATTGGTGTTGGCGAAAAGGTGGCGGAAGTTTACTGGGGCCCCCTGGTCAACGGCGCGATCGAGAATTGGTTCGCTTACATGGTCGCCCTGGTCTTCCTGCTGTTTATGCCGCAGGGACTGTTCGGCGAAAAGATCATCGAAAGGGTTTAGCAGCATGTTTTACCGCGAAGCCGGCCAGTTCAAGACCAGGTATGCAGCAGACCAGGCAATATTCCCCATTGCGGAGGACCGCTGGTGCGTCATTGCCTTTGTTCTGTTCGCTTACCTAGGTGTGCCGCTGTTCGCCGAAGAGTACCTCCTCCAGGCGATCTTGATCCCGGTCCTGACTTTCTCCCTGGCCGCCGTCGGCCTCAACATCTTGACCGGCTACTGCGGGCAACTTTCGCTCGGCACCGGCGGCTTTATGGCCACCGGCGCGATCGCCTGTTACAAATTGATGGTCGCCTTTCCGGACATGAACATCCTGATCGTGTTCATTCTTTCGGGCCTGATAACGGCGGGGGTGGGGTTGATATTCGGCATCCCGAGCCTCCGCATCAAGGGCTTTTATCTAGCGGTGGCGACGTTGGCGGCACAGTTTTTTCTAAGTTGGCTCTATAACAAGATTGCATGGTTCGTGAACTACACGCCGTCCGGCACCATTACGGCGCCGCCGAGGCACATGTTCGGAATACAGATCACCGGCCCGGCGGCGACGGCCGAGGCGCGCTATATTTTCCTGCTCACACTGGTGATCGTGCTTGCCCTGTTGGCCAAGAATCTTGTAAGGGGACCCGTCGGGCGTGCATGGATGGCGATCCGCGATATGGATATTGCCGCCGAGCTGATCGGATTCCGTCCCTTTCAGACCAAACTTCTGGCGTTTTCGGTCAGCTCGTTTTATATCGGCATCGCCGGCGCTCTGACCTTCAGCATGTGGCTGGGAAGCGTCGAAACCGCCGAAGCGTTCGATATCAACGTCTCTTTCCAGGTTTTGTTCATGATCATTATCGGCGGGCTTGGCAGCATGTTGGGTTCGTTCCTGGGCGCGGCCTTCATTCTTTTGACACCGATCATCTTGACCAACGTCATGGTCCAGGGCATGGGATTTCAAGCGGTAACAGCCAAGCACTTTGAAATCATTTTCTTTGGTAGTTTGATTATCTTCTTCCTGATTGTCGAGCCACTGGGCCTCGCCCGGCTTTGGCAAATTATCAAGGAAAAACTTCGCCAGTGGCCCTTTCCCTATTGAACAGAAGGCGCGGAAACAATATGCATTGTCGAAAAGACTGAAAACTTGTTAAAGACTGAAAACTTGTTACTGTTGGTCCAACCTCGCATTTTGAATCAACCGCGAGGTATAAAGGGAGGTACCAGATCATGATTCGCAATCTCACTTTGAGCGTATTGGCCGCTTCGGTCTTGATCGGCGGTTTCGCCGTTGACAAGGCGACAGCCGCCGAAGAGACTATTTTCATTCCCGGCTTGGTCTACCGGACAGGACCCTATGCACCGGGCGGCATACCATCCGCCAACGGGTTGAGTGACTATTTCAACTTGATTAACCAGCGTGACGGCGGTGCCAATGGTGTCAAGCTGGTCTTTGAAGAATGCGAAACCGGCTATAACACTAAGGTCGGTGTCGAGTGCTACGAGAAGTTTAAATCCAAAAAGCCGATTGTCGTTATCCCCTATTCCACCGGCATTACCTATCAGCTCATCCCGAAAACACCGATCGACAAAATACCAGTGTTCTCGATGGGTTACGGCCGAACATCCGCCGCCGACGGCCGGGTCTTCAAATGGGTATTCAATTTCCCCACCACCTATTGGAGCCAGGCCAGTGCCATTATCAACTATATTGGCAGCCAGGAAGGTGGAATACCTAATCTCAAGGGCAAGAAGATCGCCCACATCTATCACAACAGCGCCTATGGTAAGGAAGCCAATCCAACCTTGGAAGTGCTGTCAAAGAAGCTGGGCTACAAGCTGAAACTTTTAGCAGTCGATCATCCCGGTCAGGAACAAAAAGCGACTTGGCTGCAGATCCGCCGTTGGAAGCCCGACTATATCTTCCTTTCCGGCTGGGGTGTGATGAATCAGGTGGCGCTCAAGGAAGCCTCCGGCATTGGGTTCCCGATGGACCATTTCATCGGCAACTGGTGGTCGGGTACCGAAGTTGATATGGGCCCCGTTGGCGCCGGCGGCCACGGTTACAAGGCGGCGACATTCCATCCCCCGGGCGGCAAGTCCAAGTTGCACGACGATATCCGCAAGTACGTCTATGGCAAGGGCCTCGGCGCAGGCAAGGTAGAACGGATCGGCGAAGTTCTTTACAACCGGGCCATGTTGAACGCGGTATTTGTCGTGGAAGCAATTCGTGCGGCACAGAAAAAGTTTGGCGTCAAGGTGACGACCGGCGAACAGGTCCGCTGGGGTCTTGAGAATACCCACTTCACCGAAGCTAAATGGGCGAAACTCGGTCTTAAAGGCTATCCCGAGATAAAGGTCTCCTGCGAGGACCACGAAGGCGGCCATCCGGTGCTGATCCAGCAATGGGATGCCAAGGCCAAGACCTGGAACATCGCCAGCGGCTGGAATCCGGTCATGAAGGACATTATCCGCCCCATGATCGAAGCCGATGCGGCAAAGTTCGCGAAAGAGAATAATATCACGCCGCGCGACTGCAGTAAGGAAGACTAAGCGCGTTTCGCTTTGCCGATGGCCCGGTGCTATTCGGGCTGATAAAAGTAAGGAGACGCCGTGAGTAATGGTGAAAAATTGCTTGTCGTCAACAATATCGAGGTCATCTACGATCATGTGATCCTGGTATTGCGTGGCGTCTCGTTGGAAGTGACCGAGGGGGGTATTATTGCCCTCCTCGGTGCCAACGGCGCGGGCAAGACAACCACATTGAAAGCTATATCGAACCTTTTGGGCACCGAACGCGGCGAGGTCACGAAGGGTGATATTTTTTACGAAACCAACCGGGTGCAGGCCCTCAATCCCAGTGAATTGGTTAAACGCGGCGTCATTCAAGTCATGGAAGGGCGCCATTGCTTTGAACATTTGACGGTGGAGGAAAACCTGCTCACCGGCGCCTATACCCGCGGCGGCGACCGTAGGGGCATCGCCAACGCACTGGAATTGGTCTACGGTTATTTTCCGAAGTTGAAGGAACGGAGCAAGGCTCTGGCAGGCTACATCTCGGGTGGGGAGCCGCAGATGACGGCAATTGGCCGAGCCTTGATGGCCAAGCCAAAGCTGATTCTGCTGGACGAGCCATCCATGGGCCTGGCACCGCAGCTGGTAGAGGAGATCTTTGCGATCGTCGCCCGGCTGAACAAGGACGAAGGCGTTAGCTTCCTCCTCGCCGAACAGAACGCCACAGTGGCGTTGCGATATGCCGACTATGGCTATGTGCTTGAGAATGGCCGGGTGGTACTCGACGGTGTGGCCAAGGATTTGGCCGAGCATGAAGATATCAAGGAATTCTACCTTGGATTTTCCGAAGGTGACCGCGCCAGTTTTCGCGATGCCAAGCATTACCGCCGGCGCAAGCGCTGGCTGGGCTGATCCGATCGGATTTTACCTTGAACAGGTATCCTAACCTTATAGGGGGTACATTCCACATGCACCCTGATCGCCACCCTGACCGACCTCATGCTGTTCGCTGCCCGGAATTCGAAGGGACAGGTTACGTTTAACCCGATCCGACAGAGGGTGAAGGGTGACACGGGTGACACTCTACTCTACGGCAGGCCCTAATTTTGTCACAATACGGTCACGACAAGATGCCTGAATATGCCATAATCCGGGTCCAACCCAAATCGTGATGGAAGCCTAGATTTAAGGGATGGGTCACAGGAAACTGCAAGATTTCGATAGAGGGGTATGATTACGAAGTCGAAGCTCAGTTGGCAGAGCAGCAATATCCGAGCAACAAAACTAGAAGCAAAGTTCAGAACGTGGGAAGACGGTATCGAGACAATCTATAATATGGTCTATTTTACCCTACATACCTCTTGTTTTCGCATTAAAGAAAAATATCTAAAAATTAAGCTGTATCCAAAACATTTAAAGCCACTTTGTGAGAAAGAGAAAATCGTATTTGCTCAATAGATACCCCTTATTGGCATTGTAGGGACCAACGTTAGGACTAGCGGGTGCACCCGCCTCAAGCTGATTTGCTCTGGCACCGCCGATACGGGTCTTCTTTCACCATCCCATGGCGCGGCTCATTCGGCGCGGGTCGGCCCCGCCTTCCAGTATTCCCGTCTCCAAATCCTTGGTGATGGCGCAAACGCCAGCCGTTTTGTAGGTCATGTCGACGAGCCGTTCAACATCATGGCCCATCGTCGATAGCGCATCCGTAGTCTTTCCGTCGATACGGCCTTCCGCCGTCAGTTTGCCGGGGAACGCATTGTGGGGTTCAAATGAATCCGGCTGGCTGTGGGTCATGAAGCGGGGCGCTTCAATGGCGTCCTGAATGCCCATGCCAAACGCCAGGTGATTGATAAGAACTTGCAACATACTTTGGGTTTGATTGTCGCCGCCGGGGGTCCCGAATGGCATGGCCAGCTTACCTTTTTTCATCGCCATGGCCGGGTTGGGCGTAAGACGCGGACGCTTACCCGGCACGACGGACGACGCGTGACCGGGCACAGCCCAGCTTTGCGAGCCGCGCGACGATGGACAAAACCCAGTTCCTGGAATAATCGGGGATTCCCAGGACACGTCGCTGGGCGTTGCAGAAAAAACATTGCCGTCGCGGTCGATGACACAGCAATAGGACGTATCGGCGGGCGCCGGCGGACTACTTGTCGCGGTCATTGTCGAGTTGGGGAACGCAACGGGCGTCGCGCCATGTTGTGACCCCATATCACCCGACGGTGGCATTTCCGGCCATGCCCGATCGGGGCGGATCAGGCCGCGCCGTTCTTCTGCGTAGGACTCCGACAGCAACGCGTCCAGGGGCACATCGACAAAGCGCGGGTCGCCGTAATATCGTTCTCGGTCGGCAAAGGACAACTTCATAGCTTCGGCGATCAGGTGAATATAAGGGGAACTGTTGTGGCCCAATTCGGCCAGATCGTATCCCTTCAGGATCGAAATCATTTGCTGCAGTACCGGGCCCTGGCACCAGGCGCCACAGGTGTAAATATCGGTTCCCATGAAATTCGTGCACACCGGCGGTTCAATCGCCGACGCGTAACCTGAAAGGTCTTCTTCGGTAAGCCAACCGCCGTTTTCAACATGGTATTCGATCATTATGCGGGCCAAATCGCCGCGATAGAATGCATCGCGCGCGGCTTTCAAGCCGGCGTCGCGACCGCGGCTTGCCGCACCGGCTTCTTCATCGGCCATGAACTGGATCGATCTGGCCAGGTCAGTTTGAATAAAATTTTCGCCCACATGCGGCGGACGCCCGCCGGGCAGATAAATCGCCGCGCTGGCGCCCCACTTCGCATAGTCATCTTCATGGGCGACAATGTAGTCGCGCATAACGTGATGCATCGAAAAGCCTTCCCGGGCATAGCGAATTGACGCCGTCGCCACTTCACTGAACGACATGGTGCCGTATCTGTGCAAAGCGGCGATCCAGGCGTCGGGAGCTGCAGGCACTACCGTACGCAACAAACCAATCGGCACGCCGCCGTCGAATTCCTTTATGAAACGCTCGATGCTTGCGTTTTTGGGCCACCAGCCCAAGCCGCTGATCGTCACGACCTCGTCCTGCTCGGCCAGGTAGATCATGATCGGCGCCACGCCGGAAAACTGCACCATATCGCTGTGGACAACACCCAGCGCCATTCCCGCCGCAACCCCGGCATCGATCGCGTTGCCGCCGGCCTCCAGAATGTCGAATCCAGCCTGGGTCGCTAAAAAATGGCCAGCGGACACCATGTATCGGGTGCCGTTGATCACGGGTTGGTAGGGCATGACATCGGTTCCTTCCAGGAATAAGCACCGAATTTCGACACAAACGAACACCCAATACAATGGTGTATACGCCCGAATGGCACTGTCAGATAAACGAGAACCAGTCCGAAAACCCCATAACCCATGATTCTCAGGGCGCAAGTTGACGCCACTTGGCCAGAGCGGCCGCACGGTTCTGCTCGAAGATATTATGGCGGTTGAGATTAAATCCCACCGCTTCCATGGATTAGTTTATCACCGCCATTCGCGTCCTTCGAGAACGTCAGGCAACATGCAGTCACACCTTGTTCGGTAGGGCAGCGTAGCCCAACCTCACGGCTACCACAACCGAAGTATCTACCCAGCTTCCGCCAGAGCCTTTTCCCTGTTTATCCGTTCCCGCTGTTCGATCATCTCATGTAGCGTATCGAGGTGCGCCTGGCCCTCGTCCACCACGTCCATGGAGACCGCCACGGACTTTGCATGGCGCATCAGATCGACCAGCGTTTCGATCGCCTCATCGGTATGGTCACGCGCCAGCTCGCGGACGTGGCCACCTCACGGAGCCGGCCGCCGGGATTGCCGCTTATGTCGGGTAGTAAACGGCCGTTCTTGTCGCGCATGGTCTCACCTATTGTTGGCCTGGTGTCAGGTCATATTATACACTAATTTATTGTGAATAAGAAGCGACGAACCAATCCAATAACCAGGGCGCTACGGATGCCGACGTTCCGGCAGAGGAAGGTCAGGCTGAAGAAAGGGCGCGAGAGCTATTTGCGGGGTAAAAGCTCAATTAGGGGGAAACGACCTTCATAGGCCCAAAGGGCGAGGAACAAAACCACGGCAGCCAACGCAATAGGATAGGCTGCCCTTGCGCTTCCGTCCCTGATTTTCGTGCGTATCTCGAGAAGCCTATTCAAAAGGTCGACGGAATTTGAGCTTTTCATTCTTTCGACCTTTCGCGACGGCTGGATAGATAGCCCCAATCATGTCGCAGAGGATACCTCTACTTAGGTTAGCGGTTGTATCGCGACAGATGCGACAGCAACTAGCCACGGCAGCCGGTTTCTTGATTTTTAGCTTCTATCGCCTCCGTGCCGAATCGACGATACCTGCCAAGACGTGGCCGGGCACGTGCGAGAAGATGGTGCAACCCGGCGCCAGGATGAAGCCGCCGCCCGCGGCCTGTCGCGAGGCGTTATCGATCTCGGCTCGGAGCTCCGGTAGGCTGCGCTCGAGGGCATCCACTTGATCAATCCCACCCATCAGGCACTTGTCGCTGACGGCTCGCATCTCGGCCAATGAAGGGCAGCTTTCGTGTCGGTCCCACCAGCTGAGCACCTCGTACGGGTAGTCCTGCATCCGCGACAGGTCAAGATCAGTCTGGCAGGCGTGCAAGATGCGGACCATGCCCGCCATCTCCTCCAAGACGGCAATGTCGTAGGGGCGGTAGAACTCCTCGAAAGCGGCATCGTTAACGCCCTTCGGGTGCGTCTCGCGGACGGCGCCCCGGGTCGAATAGAGGACCCCGTCGACACCTAGCCGCTTTAGCTCGCGCACATAGCGGCAGACGGTCTCGGTCGCTGCCTCCAGCATCGATTTCGCCTGGCGCGGGTGGTCGAAGACGAGCCGCGTCGTCGACCACCCGGTCCGACGCATGATCTGCTGCAGCGGGTCAAAAGTGGTATCGACAATTGGCCAATCGGACCCTAGGTCGGCGCGCAGCACGGCGAGTAGGCGAAGCTGCTCAGCATACGAGCGATGGCTCATCGGCTGCGCCTTAATGCGCAGCATATCGTCGGGCCGCTGAAGTGTTTGCATGCCGTTCGGCAAGGGGTAGCGGTAGTCGTTTACCACCTTGGCCAGATCTAGATCGTACTGGCGGAAGAAGCGTGCCTGCAGTCGCGCGTGCTCGGCTCCGTCAACGAAGTCGGAGACGAAGTGCAGCCAAAGCGAGACTGGAATCCGGTCAACCGACTGGCCAGTCACAGCGGCGTGGAATCTTTCCAGTTTGTTCATGCCGTTCCTCTCGTCCCACCGCGAACGCCAAGTGGGTTGAATGTATGTGGTATCGCATCAATTGGGTAGGCAGCCTTTTTGCTTCCGTCCCTGATTTTCGTGCGTATCTCGAGCAGCCTAAACGGTAGCCTTTGTGAAAGTTTGTGTTGAGACTGTCGACACAAATTCTTATTCTGATCTGTCTCCTCAAAAATACGGAATGATCATGCCACGACTACCGGAATTAAACCCTATTAATGCGACACCGACTGTACGCGAAATTATGGCGGAACAGGAGCGACATTTCGGTTTCGTTCTTAACACGATAAAACAGATGGGTTACTGCCCTACTATTTATGAAGGTCAGACAGCCCTTTCAAAGGGAATTGACGAGGCCGGGCAAATAGAAGGGAGCCTACGCTCGCTAATTTATATGCGGGTAGCCACGTTAAACGGTTGCCCGTTCTGACTAGACATCAACGCGTCCCGTGGGATGCAACAAGGTTTGACGGAAGAAAAAATTAGCGCCATGGGTGACTATACCCAGAGCTCCTATTTCTCCTCCCGCGAGAAACTAGCCCTGACCTATGCCGATCGCGTCACCTTGAGTGATCAGGATGTTGATGGTGAGTTATTCGCCAAGCTCCAAGACGAGTTTTCTGAACCAGCAGCTATAGTCGAACTGACTGCAATCGTGGCTTTTGAGAATTTCAGAAGTAAGTTCAATCACGCTCTGCGAGTTGAGGCTAACGGCATTTGTCAGGTGAAGCTATGCCTTTAATGAACAGGTTCTCCCCGGCTGCATTCAGTTGTTTGCAACTCCGGCGGGCGATGAATTATTGTACAAATTTTGTTGCCCGATTATCGGATTGTTTGACGAAAGTGCAAGGCATGGTTCGTCAAAAAGTATGGCTACGAGTGGCTAGACGCACTGGAAGCTTCCGTCGTGGCGGCGGAATCTGAGATCGCAGCCGAGGATAGGGCATTTTGCCTCATCCGATCAGGCCGCGCCGGTGGAAGCGGTGTAGCCGAACCGCCCGTAGCGCCAACCTTTGGCGCTAAATTTAGCTGAATCTCTTGCCTTTTCGATGCTCCTCACCGACACCGCCTATTGAAAATATGGCGGTTTGGTGAGGGCATCCCTCCTAGTCTTAATCAAATTCACCGGCTTCGGCTCGTGGTGTCAAACGCCCGCCGATTGTATCGTCATCCATGATCGCAGTGATCTTAATGTCAATCAGGCCGTTCCAGTCTAATGCCCAATCAGCTAGTGCGCCTGCATTATCGGTCTCGCAGACTGCGAAGCCACCCGACCCGTCGAGATTGTGATATCTGGAAAGCATTTGAACGCCTTCGGGAGGCATTCCACCAGTTTCCAGAAATTTCTTAATCGTTGTGTTGCGGGCATGCGTCGTGTGTGTCCAACCAAGAGTAAAAAGCATTTTATTATTCCCCATTTAGTCCCCAAAGAACCCGCATGGTAGTGCGGACAACCTCGGTTGGCAATGGCAATGGCAATGGCAAGCGCACGCCGCGCACCAGCCCCCAATCCCTTGATTATATTTATGAATTGTCAGCACCATGCCGATCCAGAGCGTAGCGGCGGGATTTCCCAGGACCAGACGTTGGAATAAATTCTCCAGGGATAGAGCTAAGTGCGGTGCTGTGAATTGTTTTCCACTTATTAAGTTAAATTTATCATAATTAGAGGGCGCGGATCTCTATCGAACAGCGGATTGCTAATCCGTTGCCCTGTGTGAGAATGAGGCTCCCACCGGCGGGGATATTTATATCTACAGAGCGGCGGGCGTTTCCTTGGTGTGCGCACAGTTTTGCTCTGGTCGTAGACAAACGAGTCGGGGCCGTGACAACAGTATCCCGTATCTGTTTTTGTAAATGACCCAATGGAGGCAATTCCTATGAGTTACACGCGTGTATTGGTTCTAGAAGTACCTTCATCAATTCCATGGACTGGTTTCATGAAACTTTTTAGAACAACGACAGAGCCAAAATTGAAGGCATTAAAAAACTAAAAATTGTTGCGAACTGGTCATTCGTTCAGATAGGCGACCACGCTGCCATGATAATCGCTGAGTTCGATACGAAGGCGAAGATGAATCAATGGCACAAGGGGATGCTTGCCGTCCGGCAAGGCATCCAAGCCGACACGGGCATGCAGGCGTGGATTTATCATGGACCATTTAAAGCCAGCGGCTAATCCTTCTCCAAGACCGGAGTGGCGACGCCCGTACCTTCGGGCTGAATAACGCGAACTGTATAGGCAGTGCTGTCGACCGAGATCGCATCGCCTGCCGCTGCACCGGTGGGCAAGCCGCCTTTGCGCAAATAAACCCGGGCTGGGCGCAGACCACGCCGACGCCTGATAGCGGATCGACTTCAAAAAACTCGTTGCCGAAAATGCCGCTGACTGTACTGGCCAAACCGCCAGACGGCGTATAGCTCGATGCCGACCGGTGCGCCTATCCTCTCGGCAACGGGCGCTTTTTCCAAGATCGAAACAACCCCACTCTTGACTACTGCCGCGGCCATGGAAGCGATGAGTTTAGCTAAGGCGACTGCGAGCGCGTACACCCCGGCAACAGGCTAACCATCCCATCACGCCACTCTGGGTTTACTGCCGGGCCGTCCTGATCGCGTGACTAAAGTTCTTCCTGAACAGCTTGGGCGATACCGCCCGCGTGATCCGTTCCGCATCCTCATAGAAGCGGAACCGTTTTGTTATCTTGGCACTGGGTTGCAGAACGTAGAGCAACCGCACCTGCTTGCCGCCGCGACCATAGCGTTGGAAGATCGCATCTCGCGGACCATCACGGTCGATGTAACCTTTGGGCGTGTCGACCACGGCGCGCGGTCGCAGGTTCTT
>MPLX02293705.1_pt1 | contig 16207 bp, 13 predicted proteins | sample 1617341 | NCBI WGS metagenome assembly MPLX02 (sample SAMN05944804, study PRJNA350692) | marine metagenome | biome: marine; feature: ODZ; material: water; isolation source: 120 m water sample filtered on 0.2 um supor filter | place: Pacific Ocean | collected 2012-04-08 | depth 120m m | reverse complement strand
CTCCCCGCCCTCATCGCCCTCACCGCCGAGGACCCCGGCTCGCTCGGCCCCGCCGCCTACGCCGGCACCGCGGTGTGGGCTATCGGCTTCTTCTTCGAAACAGTCGGCGACATCCAACTCGTCCGCTTCAACGCCGACCCCACCAACGAAGGAACCGTTCTCGACACCGGACTCTGGCGATACACCGCCCACCCCAACTACTTCGGCGAAGTCATGATGGCCTGGGGCATCTTCATCACCGCTCTCGACGTGCCCTGGGCCGCCCTCGGCATCATCGGACCCGTCGCCTACACCCGCCTCGTCACCCGCATCACCGGCACCCCAACACTCGAGAAACGAGTCCGCCGAACCCGACCCGACTACGCCGCCTACCTCGAACGCACCAGCTCCTTCTGGCCCCGCCTCCCACGCCCGACCAACTGACATCAACAACACGACACTCACGGGTGTTCGTAGAGGCTCGGGCTACTGAGTCACGACCTGATCGGCCGAGGTCTGCTGCACAACCGGGTGGCACCCTGCAAGTTGTGGCGCCGCTTCGAGCCGGCATTAGCAATCCATTTGCAGAACGGCACCCCTGAACGGCGAAAACCGCCTCTGAGCAGGGTAAACGCGAATTCGTTGAAAAGGGCGTCAGATGCAAGTCACCCGTCCGACACCGGCCGGGCGTTCACGGCATCTGGCGGCGTTGAGCGATAGGGAGCGGCGTCTGGCGGCACCCAGCGCGCAATCTGTGTCGGAGGGGGGACTGACGTCCCGGATCGTGGGGTTTTCCCCACCGGTGTCGGTGGGGTTGGTCATGGAGCCGAACCTACTCCCCTGCCGTGACACTCGTCGCGTCGAGACATGGACGTTCCGCCGTGTCGAAGCCCCGGTCAATACCCAACAACGGTGCCAACTCGAAGCGGGCGATCTTGGCCGATGAGGTGCGCGGCCAATCCTCGAAACCCATGAGCTTCAGATGGCGAGGCACCTTGAACGGTGCGAGTCTGGGACGTGCCCACTGCCGGAGTTCGTCCAGGGTCAGCTCCGATTCGCCCGGCTGGAGTTCGATGAACGCGGCCGGGACTTCGCCCCGTCGATCATCGACAACTCCCACGACCTGAATGTTGAAGATCTTCGGGTGTTCCTTCAGAACCCTCTCGATCTCAGCCGCCGCCACGTTCTCCCCACCCACCTTGATCAGGTCCTTGACGCGAGTGACGAACTCATACCGACCATCAGCGCGGCGATGAAGTACATCCCCGGTCTTGAAGTATCCGTCCGGAGAGTAGAACTGCGCTCGTTCTTCCTCGGTCAGGCCCTCGTACCTCAAATGCGTGCGCCCCTTGAACCAAGCCTCACCGGTCCCGACGCTCTCAACCTCTAGCCCGGTAGCAGGGTCAACCAGCTTCATGTCAAACCCTGGCAGGGGTGTGCCACAGGTCGTCAGTTGAATCTCTCGAGAATCGGTGGATCTGGAGGTCACCGCGATTCCATGAAGTTCCGTCATTCCGTAGATCTGAATGAAGTGCTCATACCCGATGCGCTCCACCAGTGTCACGATGTCGTCGTGAGGCATGCTCGCGCCACCAAAGAACCCCACCCGTACCGAGGCGAAAGCGGCCGGATCGAACTGCGGATCGTGAACAATCTCCTTCAACATGAAAGGAATACCAGAAAGGACCGTGACCCTCTCGGTTTGACACCGCTCGACGACAGATTCCGCCTCAAATGTTGCTGAAATGACGAGCGTCGCACCGTGCACCATCGCGGCAAGAATGCACCAGAAGTTCCCTCCGATATAGAACACTGGAAACGAAGTGAGGATGCGGTCATTCTCATCTATTCCGGCGGCGAGAGACGTCCAATTCCAGACATTGCTGATACAGTGGTTGGGTAGTACCGCCCCTTTGGGATGGCCGGTAGTTCCCGAGGTCCAGAAGATCCAAGCTGGTTCTTCAGGCGTACGTTCCGCCGCGAGCGCTTCGAAGTCAAGATCCGAAGCCGTTTCATCTGCACGAGCGAGGACATCGGACAAGCTGACCGTGCCCGGCACCGCGCCGCCGTCGACCAAGACGACCGAACCAAGCTCGGGAAGCCCTTCGATCTCCGCGTGCTCGCCGCGCCCGATCTCCCCCTTGGCGATCTCGTTCAACCGATCCAGGTAATTGTTGGTGAGAAACCTCGACCGGGTGATCAGCACCGTGGCCCGCGATTCTCTCAGCGCGTACGCCGCTTCATCGGCGCGAAACCGGGCGTTGATCGGTACCAGAAGCACGCCGAGTACGGCACAGGCAAACTCCGCAAAAACCCACTCCGGACAGTTGGGCAACCACACCGCCACGCGGGCACCTGGCCTGCAATCAAGCATGTGAAGTGCGGTGGCCAGTCGTTCGACCTCCTCCTGGACCTGCCGATAGGTGTAGCGCCGGCCATCATCGCCTACGATTGCCTCCTTCTCGGGCAGACGGCGGGTGGTTCGGACGTAGGCCTCGGCAACTGTCCGGGGGATTTCATTCACTGTCATCTCCTCTGGTGGGTCGCCGATCGTGACGACGTGATGGTGCCACGCGGTTGAAACCCGGACCTGTCGAGAAGCCGTGCGAACCAGGCAGTTTCGTATCGAGTTTCTGACTCGCAGCCTTCGGGAGTGGCGACGCGCGGGAGTCCATGCCGGTCAAAGGCCCGTCCGTCCGGCCTCTCGCATGAACGGTACATTGTCGGAGTGAGGCGGTCGCCCCGCCTTCGACCCGGTTGTGGCGCCGGCATCCACGGCAAGGCAGTGCCCGTTTGTGTAGCCGGACTGGTCGCTGGCCAAGAACATCGCCGCATTGGCCACATCCGATGCGAGTCCGGGGCGGCCCATCAACGGGGAGCTTTCGGCCAGACGTTCGCGGAGCGTGTCCATGGCTTCATGATCGTCCAGATACGCGTGGGCGGCGAGTGGTGTGACCACACCAGACGGGGCAATGCAATTCACTCGTATCCCGAACCTGCACAGTTCGGCGGCCACGTTCTTGGTGAGTCCCACGATGGCATGCTTGGCCGCGCAGTAAGCATGAGGGCCGAACCCGCCACTGACGCCGGCTGTGCTGGACAGATTGATGATAGATCCGGCTTCCTTGGGCTTCATCACCCTCGCTGCATGTTTGAGGCCGAGAAAGGTTCCGTTCAGCAGAACGTCGGTCGTGACCTTGAATTCCTCGAGATCGAGCTGGTCGATCGGCGCCCGCGCGCCCAGAATCCCAGCGTTGTTCATCATCACGTCGACTTGCCCGTGCAAGTCGATCGCACGGTCGACCAACGCGGCTACGTGGGCTTCTACCGTCACATCGCATCGCTGATATGAAACCGCGTCGCCCAACTCTGCGGCCAACCTTTCACCGGCGTCGTCCTGGATGTCGCCCATCACAACGAGGGCGCCCTCATCGACGAACCGTCGGACGGTGGCCTCACCGATGCCGCTCGCCCCTCCGGTTATCACAGTGACCCGACCGTCGAGCGCTGAGACCACATCTTCTCCTAGTCGTCTACGGAAATGAAAGCGAGACCTTGAGCGCGTCGTCGTCCCGCTCATGGGCCAGGTGCAGTGCCTCATCTATCTGCTCTATCGGCAGCGTGTGACTGACCATCTTTGATACGTCGATCTCCCCAGAGGAGATCAGGTTCAACCCTTGGGCGAATGAAACCAGGTCGGGCTCGTGCTGCGCTCCATACTCGGTATACGCAGTCAGTTTCTTGCGGAAGAAAGTGTTGAAATTGAACGGAACATTTTCGAGCGTGTCGGGGACGCCGAACAGCAGCATATCTCCCGACGGCCTTACCAGATCCACGCTCTGCAGAAGCGCCTCTTGGCTACCCACAGCCTCAATCAGCAGGTCCGCGCCCTCGCCCCCGGTGTGATCATTCACCGCCTGCACGACGTCGTCGCCCTCAGCCATGACAGCTACGTCCACCCCGAAAGCCGACGACGCCGCGAGCCGGGCCGTGGATTTGTCCGAGCCAATCACCTGCGCCGCCCCTGCACGCTTTGCCAGATATGAAAAGAACTGTCCGGACGAGCCGAGCCCCATCACCATCACTGTCTTTCCATGCAGGTCCAGCTTGTTGCGGCGAAACGCGAAGAGCACCGCGCCCAACTGCTGGGCCATCATCAAGTCCTCGGTTGGTCCATCGTATTTCGGCAGCTTGAGGCAATACCGGGCGGTAATCGTCTGAAAATCGGCGAAGCAACCGGCATCGGTGGGCCACGGGCAGGTCAGTACCAGATCGCCGGGCTCGAATCGCCCATCGCGACTCTCGAGCACTTCTCCCACGCCTTCGTGGCCCGGAAAGCCTGGGGGCTGCGGCGGCGGAGTGAGGCTCGTGCCGCCGAATACGACATGCAGATCGCTACCGCAGATGGAGGCGTGGCGTGTCTCCACCAGCAATTGCCCCTCGGCAACGGGCAACACATCGACTTCTTCGTAGATGATGCGGCCGACTTCGACCACCCTCGACGCCCTCATTTTTGTCATTGACATGTCCTCACAGTCGAAATAGTGGTCAGAAATGGACGGGGGTGCCGTGGACGTCGTGCATCGCCTCCTGAATTGCTTCAGAGAGTGTGGGATGGGGGTGCATCAGGCGGACTACATCTTCCGTCGTCACTTCGGCCTGTCGCATCATCCCGGCCTCGGCGATGAGTTCGGTCGCGCTCGCACCAATGATGTGCACACCCAGAACCTCGTCGTACTCCCGGTCGGCCACGACCTTGACCAGCCCGTCGACCTGGTCCAAGATCCGTGCCTTCCCGCTGGCAGTGAACGGGAACCGACCGACGGCCACGTCGTAGCCGGCCTCCCGTGCAGCCTTCTCGGTCAACCCTACCGAGGCCACCTCGGGATCGGAGTAGGTGCAACTCGGTGTGGTCAGGTAATCTATCGGACGAGTCGGCACCCCGGCCATGTGTTCTGCCGCGACTCGGGCCTCGGCGGCGGCCACGTGTGCTAGCTGTGGCGTTTGAAGCACGTCACCGACCGCATAGACGCCGGAGACACTGGTCTGCATGTACTTGTCGACGCTGACGAATCCCTGTTCGCGCCTGACGGCCACGTCATCCAACCCGAGCCCCTTCACGAAGGGAGTACGTCCGACAGCCACGAGCAAAACAGATGCGGATAGAGAAGTCCGCTCGGACCGGTGATCGATCGCCGTGCACTCGACGCCGTCGCCGGTCGTGACGACTTCGTCGACCCTCGCATCCGTCAGGCATGCGATCCCCCTCCTTCGGAACGCGGCACCAAGCTGGTCGGAGATCTCCTCGTCCTCGTTCGGCAACAAGCGCGGCAGGAGCTCGATGATGCTCACGCGCGAGCCGAATTGCGCAAAGACAGACGCGAACTCCACGCCGACACTTCCTCCGCCGAGAACGATCAGACTCTCGGGAATCTGCCGCATGCCGAGCAGCTCGTCGGAGGTGACGACGCGAACACCGTCGATCTCGACGCCATCCAGCTGGCACGGTGACGAACCCGTGGCCACAAGAATATTTCTGCACGCCACCCGCGAGACAGAGCCGTCGTCAGCCGTCACCTCGACCTCGTCCGCGGCCACGATGCGGCCGGTCCCGTTTCGGACCTCGATCTCGTTCTTGTCCATCAGATACCTGAGTCCCGCCACGGAAGCTTCGACGACCCGGTCCTTGTGAGTCAACACACCGGGATAGTCCACCTCCACCTCGGCAGCCTTGATCCCATGGTCTGCGGCCCCCTGCATTTGGCGAAACAACCCGGCCGAGTGCAATAGCGCCTTCGTCGGGATACATCCTCGGAGAAGGCAGGTTCCACCCAGCCGATCGTCCTTCTCGACAAGAACCACATCCATGCCCAGCTGCGCGGCGCGGATCGCTCCCCCGTACCCGCCGGGCCCACCACCGATGACCACAAGATCTCTCACTGTCTTGGTCATTCGGTGCCTCTCGTGTCTAGAAGTTGCGCTCGGTGATGTCGCTCACGCCCGAGCCCGGCTCGACGGGCTGACGGGTATCGATCAGTGGATCGCGAACCGGATCTCGGGGTTTTCGAGGATGTCACGCAGCTCGTTCAGGAAACGGACCGCGGGTTCACCGTCGACCAAGCAGTGATCGATGGACAGGAAGAGGTTCATCGTGGGTCGGACCACCGCCTCACCATCTACCGCTATCACTCGATCCTTGATACTGCTGGTACCCAAGATGGCACTTTGAGGAAGGTTCATGACCGGCGTGCCCATGTCGATGTCGTAGACCGCGCCCATGTTGGTGATGGTGAAGCAGCCTCCTAACACGTCGTCGAGATCAAGACTTCCCACGCGTGCATCCTCGATCAAACGCGTGCGCTCCCGCGCTATCTCGATGAGTGAGAGCGTGTCACAGTCTCGAATGACCGGCACGACGAGGCCTGACTCGCCCAAGTGGACGGCAACCGCTATGTCGATGTCGTTGAGCGTCACCAGCTCGTCGCCGTCGATGACCGTGCGCAACCCGGGACTGGAGATCAAGAGGCGCGCACAGGCCTTGACGACGAGATCGGTGTAGGTGATTCGAACCCCGTGCTTCTCGCTGAATTCGTTGACGAGGACGCCGCGCAGCGCGACGAGTTTGCTCACGTCGGCGAGCAGGCTCATGGTGGCGTGGGCCGCGACGTTCTTGGACCGACGCATGTTCTCGGCGATGACGCGTCGCATCGAGCCGGCGAGCGGACGACGATCGGGCGCCCTGCGCATAAGTCCGTAGTGGGGGGTGGGGTAGCTGAAATCCGGCGCAGCTGCGCCGGCGAACGCGGTCGGCTGCGGGCGACTACGCCGCGACCTGTTCGCCGCCGCTTCTTCGACATCAGACTTCACGATGCGTCCGCCGGGCCCGCTTCCGCGAAGCGACCTCAGGTCGACCCCCTTGTCAGAGGCGACCGTTCGCGCAACCGGCGAGACCTTGATCCGACCACCCCCGGACTGATCAATTCCGGACATCTCGGGAGTCTGGGCGAGAGCCGGTGCGGGCGCATCCGCCGGAGGGCCCGCCTCGGCGTCGGCTGTGCCACCGAAACTCCCTCGACCCTCACGCCCCAGGCGCGTCGTCTTGGGGTCGAAGCCGGCGGGCAGGGCCGCCTCGGGAACGGTGACCTCCTTCGCGAACTCGGCGACGTCGATGTCCTCGTCGGCTGCACCCATAATGCCGATGGTCCCGGATACGGGAGCGACGTCACCGTCCTGGACGAGAATGTGGCGAAGGATGCCGGGCTGCGACGCGTCCACTTCGTTCACTATCTTGTCGGTCTCGATGACAACGAGCGGGTCGCCTTCCTCGACCGAGTCTCCTTCGAGCTTCAGCCATTGAACAACGGTCCCCTCGACCATACTCAGACCGAGCTTCGGCATTTTGATAGCGGTCGCCACAACAGAACTCCTTGTCCGTGCGAGTCGTTCTCCCTGCTCAGACGAGCAGTTCCTTGATGGTCTGGAGGATCTTGTCAGCGGTCATCAAGTACGCGTCCTGGATGGGCGCACTGAACGGGATGGGGTACTCCGGCGCACCGAGTCGAGCAACCGGAGCATCGAGGTCGTCGAACCCGAACTCCTGGATGGTGGCGGCGACCTCGGCACCGATGCTCCCAAATCGGTGCGCCTCGGTGACAACCATCGCCCGATTCGTCTTCTTCACCGACTCGAGGATCGTTGCTCGATCCATGGGGCGCAGGGTCCGAAGATCCACCACCTCGACCTCGATCCCTTCAGTCTCGGACAGCACCTCGGCAGCCTTGACGGACTCGCGTACGGGCCAACCCCAAGAGACGATCGTCAGGTCTGTCCCCGTACGCTTCACGGCGGCCTCACCGAGGGGAATGGTGAACTCGTCCTCGGGGAACTCGTCGCTCACCGAATAGAAGTACAGAAGCTTGTGCTCGAAAACGATGCATGGATCATTGGAACGGATCGCGGATTTCAGCAAGCCGTAGGCGTCCAGAGCGCTCGACGGATACACGATGATGAGCCCGGGAAAGTTCGCGATCATCGCCTCGAGGCTCTTTTCCTGCGAGGCCGTGAAGCGCAACCCCCCGCCGATCGGCCCACGAATGGTGAGCGGTATCTGGACGTCGAACATGAATGGATAGTGGCTGGCCCCGTGAATGACCTGATCGACACACAGGGTGATGAAGTCAGCAGCCATCAGATCGACTACCGGGCGCCAACCCATCAGTGACAACCCCACTGCCGCGTCGAAGAACGCCGATTCGATGATCGGGGTGTCGATGACCCGCTTCTCGCCGTACAGCTCCATCAAGCCCTTAGTCGTGCCGTATGGACCACCGTGGGACCGGATGTCCTCGCCGATGCACATGACCCGATCATCGTTCGCCATCTCCTCGCGCAAGGCGCGCTTGACCGCGTCAAAGAAGTTCAGCTCCGCCATCGTGCGCTCAACCTCAGTCTGGTGCTCTTGGCTCATGACGAGTACCCCATCGGGTAGGTGCCGCTGCGGTAGGTGCGTGACAGGGCGTCGGCCGGATTCGGGAACGGGTCCAGCATCGCCTCGGCAAGCCCGGCATCGATGCGCTCGAGGTTTTCGTGGTGGATGTTGGTGACCGCGGCATCGTCGAGGAGCCCTCGGTCGCGAAGGAGGGCTTCGAACAGGTGAAGTGGATCGCTCTTGCGCGCTTCGCTCACTTCCTCGCGGGTTCGGTACACCTGCGGGTCTCCGATGAAGTGTCCGACGAACCGGTAGGTCTTCAGTTCAAGGAGTGTCGGTCCCTCACCGCGTCGGGCCCGCTCCGCAGCCGTGTGGACCGCGTCGAGGACCGCGAGTGCGTCGTTGCCGTCCACGAGCTGTCCCGGAAATCCGAACGCGGAGGCCCGGTCACTGATGTTCTCGATCGGACTCATGTCCTCGAAACGCGTTGTGTAGGCGACCATGTTGTTCTCGACGGCGTAGACGATAGGCAGCTTCCTGATCCCGGCGAAGAAGCAGGCCTCCCACACCGTCCCACAGACCGAGGCACCGTCTCCGATAAGGCACACGATCACCTCGTCGCGCTCGTCGAGCTGGAGCGCCAGCGCCGCTCCCGTGGCGATACCGGCGTTGTGGCCCAGCACCGGGTTGTGCGCCCAGACCCGTATGTCGTCCTCGAACGTGCCCATGAGATCGACGCCACGCCGACCACCGTTTATCCCGGTCTCACGGCCGAAGACCTCGGCCCACAGTCTCCGGAACGAGACGCCCCGGAGCGCCAATATCCCGTTTTGGGACCGATGCGTGCCGTTGAGGTAGTCGCTGGGTCTCACCGCACGGGGCACAGCGGCCGAGATGGCCTCGTGGCCATGGCCGGGGTGCAGGCCGCCGGGCATCCTGCCGCTCTCGAACTCCTCGACCTGCCGCTCGCTGAACCGACGGATGAGGTGAATGTCGCGGTAGAGGTCGACGAGCTGGTCGTCTGTGAGCTGCTCACTAGGGCGGAGGAACTCAGCACCATCGGAGGCCGGCCTGGTCTTTGTTTCCTTGGAAATTGCCACGGTCTTAGTCCTCTGACTCGGGTGCATATGTATAGGTCGGTGTCGCTCGCCGCACTTGCTGGCCTTCATCATCGCGGCGCCGACGTCCCCATTCCGAATCCTTGCGATTCCGTTGGCGGACCCCCAACAGTAATCTACTTACGTGACAGTAAATTATAGAAGCCCTGAGCAGTCTAGTAAAGGCGCTGAGGTGAGATTCGGTCATATTCCCAAATAGGCCGACTGAAGCGCACCGACGTTGTCCCGGAACTCGTCAGCCCGACCCTCGAGAGCGAGTTCGCCGTTCCGGATCACGTAGATGCGCGAACAATAAGCCAGCGCAATTGGCGCATTTTGTTCAACCAGCAGCATCGTGACATCGCCGCTGAACAGTTCGTCCAGTCGCTGGTAGAACTCTTTGACGAGAACCGGCGCCAACCCCAGCGACATCTCATCGATAAGCAGCAAGCTCGGGCTGGCCATGATCGCTCGGGCGAGCGACAACATCTGCTGCTGTCCGCCACTCAACAGGCCGGCTGGTTGACGGCGGCGTTCCTTGAGTATTGGGAAAGCGTCATACGCTGCCTCTAGACCCCTCGCCAGACTCTGGGGGCCCCGCCGATAGTTAGCCACCCGGAGGTTCTCTTCCACATCGAGAGCAGGGAACACGCGGCGGCCTTCCGGGACGTGGATTACGCCCTCGCCGACGATCGCCGACGCACTCAGGCCACCGAGCTCGACCCCGCCGAAGGCGATCGAGCCGCTGGTGGGCGTCAGCAGTCCTGAGATCGTCTTGAGGATGGTTGATTTGCCGGCGCCGTTGGCACCGAGCAGGGCGACACGTTCGCCATGGCCGACCTGTAGGTCGAGGCCATGGATGACCTCATTGCGTTTGTAACCGACTCGCAACCCGCTGATATTTAGTCCGTCCATGTCAGGACCCCAGGTATGCGGCGATGACACGCTCGTCGCCCATCACGGATTCCGCAGTGCCGTCGGCGAGTATCTCACCAGAGTCCATCACAATCACCCGGTCGCAAACATCGGCCACCAACTCCACGTTGTGCTCGATTACCAAGATTCCGGCACCGATGTGCCGCCCGTACTCGACGACATGAGCCATCATCTCAGTCGCCTCGGCGGTAGGCAGTCCGGCGGCGGGTTCATCGAGCAGCAGTATCGCGGGGTTGGTGGCAAGGGCCCGGACGACGTCGACGCGTTTCTGGAGGCCGTATGGCAGATCGTCCACCGGTGCATTCCAGTACTCCAATAGCCGCATGTGATCCAGCAACTCGGCGGCCTCGATGTGGGCAGCGCGCTCGTGACGAAGGACGTGCGGTAACCGCAGACTTTCGCTGATCCGGCTGTAGCCCAGGTTCTGATCGAGGCCCAACAGGGCGTGGTCTATGACCCGCAAATCGCCGTGCAGGTTGAGATTCTGAAACGTCCGACCTATACCGCGGCGGGCCCGTTCGTAAACCGGACTCGAGGAGAGCTCGACTCCATCGAGCACGAATCGGCCGTGCGCCTCGTTCACGTGCCCGGTTATGGCATTGAAGCACGTCGTCTTTCCGGCACCGTTGGACCCGATCATGCCGGTGACTGCGCCGGCCTCGACTTCGAACGAGACATGCGCGACAGCGCGAACACCGCCAAATGTCACCACAACATCTTCGACGATCATGTGTCCGCGATCGTTCGCCGCTCCCGCGGGAGCGAAGTTGGGCCGCGAGCCGGTGTCGCCTTCAGGCCCAGCCGCAGGAGCCTCGCGAGGCCCGCTAGCGGACTTGGCTCTGCTCTTCATGGAAGAAAACGCCGCTTCGCCCATGCCGAAAAGACCACCAGGAGAAAAAAGCGTCAGTGCCACCAGGGTGCTCCCGTAGATGACTCCCTCCCAATCCTGCAAGCTACGAATCAACTCCGGCAGCCACAGGACGAATATCGACCCAAGCACCGCTCCGGACAGCCGACGCCGACCACCAATGATCAGGGTCAGGATCAACCGGATGGAGAAGTTCACGCCGAAGCTCTCGGGGCCGGCGAACCGCAGCGTGTGAATGTAGACAACTCCCGCGAGCCCGCTGATAGCTCCACTGATACCGAAGGCGAGGATCTTGAGCCAGGCGACATTGACACCAACGGCCTTCACTGCAGTCTCGCTGGTACGGAGTCCGTTCATGGCCCGACCGGTCTTGCCGTCGAGGAGATTTCCGGTTAGCCAGAACACGAGCACGAGCAAAACCAGACTCACCCTCAGAAATGGGATGCCACGTGCGATCTCCTGACCGAAGAGCTGAAGTGAGCCGTCAGGCTTCCCCGACGCACCGCCGCTGAACTGTTTCCAGTTGAACAACAATTGCTGTCCGACGAACGCGATCGCGAACGTAGCCAGGGCCAAGTAGAGCTCGGACACACGCAGACTCGGCACCCCGACGAGGAGACCGAACACGAACGCGACGAGGATCACTATGGGAATTTCCGTCTCCAGGCCGCGGTGCCATTCCGCCGTGATGTTGGCCGAGAGGAAGGCGCCGACACCGAGGAAGATTGCGTGGCCGAGAGTGAACTGGCCCGCGAAGCCAAACGCAAGTACCAGGCTTGCGCCGACCATGGCATACACAATGGTGATTCCGACGACGGCGCTGTAGTCCGCGAGCAGCGGCAGCGCCAGAAACACAACCGCGAATGCCCCCAGTCCAATGACCTGGTTGGTACCCACGAATCGTGGTCGCCTGATGCCCGCCCGTTCCATGGCCGTCGATGAAGGGCCGTGGATCTCCGACTGTGGCATCGGTGATCAGACCCTCTCGTGTGACTTGGAGCGCGTGAACAAGCCCCTGGGCCTGACGAGCAGAATGATGAAAACAATCACGACAGGCAATGCCGCGGCAAACTGCTCAGGCGCGTACTTGATCGCGGTCGCCTCGAGCAAGCCGAGGAGGAGACCACCGAACACGCCGCCGGCAAGGCTTGTGAAGCCGCCGAGGATCGCGGCCACGAACCCTTTGATGAAAATGATGTTCATATAGTCCTGCTGAAGGAACAGAACCGGCGCGAACATGATCCCCGTTATCCCACCGACGGTGGCCGACATCACCCAGATGACCTTTGACACTGTGGCCTCTTTCACACCCATCAGCCGAGCAGCGTCCTTGTCTTCGGCAAATGCGCGCATCGCCAGTCCGAGCTCGGTGCGGTTGACGATGTAGCCGACGATGCCGAGAACGATGAAGGTGGTGATCGCGATGACGACATGCCACCAGTTGAACCGCACCTCACCTATGGTGAAGTTGTCTCGGTCGATGTCGCCTGGCACCCTGAATCGCTGGGCGGCGCCACCGAACCAGCGGAGCGCAACATTCGCGATGACCAACTCGAGCCCCAGCGTGATCGTCACGATTGCCAGGAAGTTCTCGTTGATCAGGGGCCGTATCGTCAGACGCTCGATACCCAAAATCGCGATGGCCACCATCACCAAGGACAGTGTGACCGCTACGCCAAAGGGCATTCCCTTTGACGACGCCCACCAGTGGGCGAGCCACCCGGAAAATCCAGCCATGGTGCCGGCGGCGAAGTTCAAGACCCGCGCTGTCTTGAAGATAAGCACCAATGACAGGCCTACCATTGCATAGGCAAAGCCGCTGACGAGCCCGGCCCACGCAAGCTGGATGATTTCGGTCATTGCATTCCCAACCTCCGCGCCAGCGGCCTGCGCCACTGTGACTGAATTAGTGACAGAGGTCCAACCACAAGGGCCGCCGGCGAGCGACCGGGGTAACAGCCCCGGTCGCTCGCTGACTCTTTCAGTGCAGGCTGATCAGTTGATGCGGGTCCACACACCGTCAATGATTTCTTGAACGATCGCACCCTGGTTCCCGAGCCCAGTCGCGGGGTCGAAATTGATCGGAGCCATAATCCCGCCGGTGTCAAAGTCGCTCAGGCTGATGAATGCCTCAGCAAGAGAATCAGCATTGAGGCAGTCGCCTGCAACGCGCAGACCTTCCTCCAGGGCGAGGCCACCGGAATAGGCGAGAAGGCTGGCCGAGCTCAGGTCGGCTTCTTCGGCCCCAACCGCGGTCATCTCTTCCTTGAACAGGTTGATGCCAGGCGAATCCTCGTTGAGACCGGCCATCACCGTCACACCGAGAGCCCCCTCGGCCAGTTCGCCGGCAAGGTCGGTGATGTTGGTGGTGACCACCGCGTTGGTGCCCCAGAAACGAGCTTCGAGACCAACCTGGTTGGCTTCATTAATGATCTGCGCGAACTGGGTGTCGCCTACGACGGTGTAGACATCGGTCACACCCGCATCAGCCATGGCGAGCAGCTGAGGCTGATAGGTAGTCGCGTCACGCTCCCACGTCTGTGATGCTGTCTCCCACTGGCCCGCGGCGCCATCTCTGAATCCCTGAACGGCCTCTTGCCCGTCGGGGGTGCTCAGCGACAGCACCGCCACCTTTGCTTCTTCGCCACCGAGGTCGAACTCGTTTCCGAAGTATTCGGAGTACGCGAAGGCCTGTGCGTAGCCAGATGGGTTGAGCGAGAAGAAGTATGGGTTGGCCTCGCGATCGTAGATGCTCGAGTCCTGGGCCCACGGGAACAGTGTCATCACACCGGCCTCGTTGTGAATCGGCAGGACCGCCACGGTCGGAGCCGAGCCAATGCTGGCCCAGACCGCAAAGACCTCTTCACGGTTGACAAAGAAGTCGGCGTTGACGACTGCCTTCTCGGTGTCGAATCCGTCGTCTTGGATGACGACCTCAATCATGCGGCCATTGATGCCCCCTCCGTCGTTGATTCTCTTTGCGGTGGCGTTGAGTGCAAGGGATGCCTGTTCACCGAGAGCAGCCAGGTTTCCGGTCAGTGGCTGGGATGAACCAAACTTGATCGAGGTGTCGGTTACGCCTTGACCCAGGACACATTCCGGCTCGGCCGCAGTGGCGGGGGCCGCAGTGGCGGGGGCCGCGGTGCTGTCACCATCGTCGTCGTCGCCGCACGCGACAGCGACAAGGCTGAAGATCGCCAACAGCGCTAGCAGTCGGACTATTCGCTTCGTCATTTGGAATGTCTCCTTTTGTTCCACGATCGCCACTGACCGGATGTCGGACAGTCAAGATCACCAGTGTCATCCCCGAGTCGCCTGTTGGCGCCTGACAGCGCCAGCCTAGAACTTACTTACGCGCCAGTCAAATCGAACACCGTGGCGTGCTTCCTCGAACAGCTCAGGTCCCGCATGGCTCTGCTTGAGGTTGCCGAATAGTCCTCCGCGCTGTTTACTCAACGATTTCGACACGCTGAATCGATGGGTACAGTCCACCGGCTGTATCCCTGATCCTCGCCCTCCGACACGAAATCCAAGTCCGCAACGCCAAATCAACCCACCACAGTCCACGGACACTGATCGAACCATCATCGGCCCTCTCGGCTCAGCCATGGGGCGGTGACCGTCGGGGCGATCAGTGCGTCGCCGTCGGCGGCCGCGTAGATGGCGCGGACCAGCAGTTCGGTGTCTGGGCAAACAGCTCCAGCATCTGACCTCTCTTCCACTCGACGAATAACGCACGTACCACTAGCTGTGCGGTACGGGGATCGATTGGTGGGACACCACCGAGATTCAGAGTCGGTGGGCGGGTCGGGATCCGCCGAAGGGAACACGACGTCCCAGCCCGCGTACAACGCTGCCCTTATGCTGATCGCACGTTGATGAATGGGTGAAGTTTGGAGACCAAAATGGCTGCTCGGCGAGGGATCGTGATCATCGCGCTGCTTGCCGTTGTGCTTGCGGTGCGGAGTGCACCGGCTGTGGGACAGGAGACAGTGCTTTGCAATGGAGAGGTGGCGACCATCGTCGGCACCGAGAAGCGGGATGTCTTGCTGGGGACGGAAGGTCCCGACGTGATAGCCGGACTCGGCGGCAACGATGTGCTGCGCGGCTTCGGTGGCGACGACATCATGTGCGGCGACAACGGGAGCGATCGTCTCTTCGGCGGGCCAGGGTCCGATGTGCTCCTGGGCGGCAAGAAGAACGACATCGTCAAGGGCGACGGTCAAGCCGACACCCTGTTCGGCAACCAAGGCAACGACCGGATAATCGGCGGCGGCGGTGCGGACATCCTCGAGGGCGGGTCGGGACTGCGCGACCGGCTCTTCGGCAAGGGCGGATCCGACAGCTGTAGGGACCGCCAGAACACGTTCACAACGTCACATGAGACCTGCGAGGAGCTCTTGATGCCGATCGGCTACGAGGTCACCGGCCAGCCAGTCGAGCGACTGAACCTCGACTGACACCCAGGTAGGCCCACCTCGGCCCCACTCGCCACCAAAGCGAGTCCACCCGGGCCTACCACGTGTACTAACGCTTGTGTCGGAGGGGGGACTTGAACGCCCCTAGTCAACGCGATCATCCCAACAGACTCATCACGATCATCCACCCCAACTACTGGGAATACCCTGCTGACCAAGCGACACCACGTGTCCACCGTCGAGGTTCATCACAAAGATCTCGTTGTCGCCGTCCCGGTCACTCTCAAAGGCGATCTTCATGCCGTTCGGCGACCACGCCGGATGCCAGTCCCCGTCGTCGTTGTCGGTGAATTGGGTGACCCCGGTCCCATCAGCGTTCATCACAAAGATCTCGCTGTCGCCGTCCCGGTTGCCCATGAAGGCGATCTGTTTGCCGTTCGGCGACCACGCCGGATGCCAGTCCCAGTCGTCGTTGTCGGTG
>MPLX02167297.1_pt1 | contig 16208 bp, 18 predicted proteins | sample 1617341 | NCBI WGS metagenome assembly MPLX02 (sample SAMN05944804, study PRJNA350692) | marine metagenome | biome: marine; feature: ODZ; material: water; isolation source: 120 m water sample filtered on 0.2 um supor filter | place: Pacific Ocean | collected 2012-04-08 | depth 120m m | reverse complement strand
CCCATCGCGTTTGTAAAGTACTCCTTATCTATAGCTTTACAGTAAGACACTTTAAGCTTAGTGAGAGGTTCGTCTTCGCAGCCCAGATGGCCCCCGAATCCCATTGGGGCACAGTATATTGTTCTATCAATGAACACACCATCGGGCGTAAAATAGCGTTCACCTCCGCCGCCTTCAGCGCCATATACCGCCTCGCCCAGTACAATAGGATGATCGGGCAGATTCGACCTGCACGCACGAGCACCTCCGTAATCGACTAAATGGTCACCATTAGGAATATCATCTAACTGCATTGACCGAAGCTCTGAATAAGCAAGATATCCGGCAGCAACCAATATCAATAAGGAAAGGACAATCACAATATACTTACGAATCTTTGTCATGTAGGAGTTATAATGGATGATAGTTCATTATAACAAAAAAGACCCAGTAAACTGAGTCCATTTTGCTGGCAGGGCACAGTATACGACGTTAGAACTATTCTGGTCTGAAGAGGGTTTTACTTTAGCCAGGAGTCTGGCGGAGGCGGTGGAGGATCTTGTAGATAGTTTACTAGGTCACTGGGCCTAAGTATAGGAATATCTGGAAACAGTTCTCGCAGATCATCCACCATGCCTAGCATTTCATCATTACATATCAGTGCGCCAGGCTCTATTGCGACAGCAGAGGCTGTATTGCCATTCTTGAATTGAACATCTACGACCTCGAATTCATCGCCATTCATTCTGAGAAAGTCTTTGTCACGTTTTGATATAACCATAAAAGTACCATTACGATAGGGCTGATATATTTCACTGTCGAGTTCAGCGGAATCACCTGTCATTACGCCCTCACTCAGTATGGCTAGTGCAGCTGCTAACTGGTCCCTTTTACTACCTCTTGTTATCCCATGACCCTGGAAGCGATTCAAATCCTTTGTGCGGAGCTTCTGCAGCGCCAGTGAAATTCCAGATTTACCCATCTTTGAACCCGAACCTGGTGCACTTACTACCTCGGGGTGCTCGTCGAGCAGTTTGTCTGCCATGTCAGTATACTTGCCAACGTTTACGGTGCGACGTTCAGTACGTTCTCGAGTTTCCTGACCTTCAAGCAATTCTGGATCAATTTCAAGCTTATATTCTCTATCTGGGAGGTCATCGTTCATCCGCTCGTATCTATCTCTTGATTTCATATACCAAACATTTTACCAGAAAAGTTCTAACTTGCCTTTGCCCCAGCCACGAAAAACAAAAAAGACTCAGTAAACTGAGTCCATTTTGCTGGCAGGGGCTCGTGAGTGATGTGAGAACTCTTTGGTACTAGCATGTAGAAAATCAACTTACCGTTAGGGATATACGAAGTTTTTCTGTAGCGTAGCGAAAGAAAAATTTGGGAGAGGGGCGAGCCGAGCCCCGAACCGTATATCCCTTGTTATACGCCCCGACGACTGAAAGGAGGAGAACGCAGCGGGGCACGGAGCGTAGCGGAGTGAGTTCAAAAAATATTTTTCGTTCTCATTCATTAGATAGGCTTTCCTCATTTATTAGAAATTTGATTTTTTCGTTTTACTTATTTTCTTTTATAATTTTTCAACACAATCATGCCTAATATCGGTAGCAATGCGTTTATACCAAAACCTATGGCTAAATATGGATTCAGAAAAAAATTATTAATAACACCTTTGTCTGTAAGAAATAAAATCGACCAAAGACCTATTGGAATATTCACAAACAGACTTACAATTAAGCCAGGGTTATAAAGTTTTTTAGCTTTTATTGCTAACAAAATGTGATTTATCCCTCCAAAAAATACAAAGTAGGGTATCCATAGCCCATATTGATAGTTTTTTATAGACAAAAGAGCAAACACCGGTAGTATTATCCATATCAAAAGAACGTTCAAAAAGAAAATAAAATTTTGATTCAATGGCTCATCTTCAGTTTTTAGCTTAAATATTTTAGTATTAAAAAATTTTCTAAAACCACCTGGAAAAACATATTCCTCGGTTTGATGAAGCATGTATAAAGGGATTTGCAAAAGAATGACAAATAAAATTATATCTTCCTTTAGCACAAATATAAACAAGAAAGCAAACAGGAAAAAAGAGAAAATAAAACCTACTTTGGCCCAATCTCTTTTTAACCATCTATAATACTCTGGAATATTCATCTTATAGTTTATAAAAATTAGATATTTATAAATATTCTCTTATCATACTTATCAAATAAAGAAAAAATCAAATTTATTCCCCTTTTAGTACGCCTATCTTCATTATACCTCTTAGAAAAATATTTTTTGAATTGCGTATAACGTTTCAGTATATCTGATGTTCCGATGGTTTATTCACGATTACGTTCACTTTAGTACAATCGTTGATATTTGCACAGACGTTGTGTTTTCACCATTCGGAGTCGGAATATGGGTGGAAGAAAATTGACAGTCCTTAAAATTACAAAGAGTCAATTTTCTGGAACCAGATATTCACTGTTATACTTGCTGTTTTATTTTGACGGCTTTTCTAGCTTTTCTGGCCAAGGATACGGCATCATACTTGATATTGGTTCTTTAGAAATTCGATTATCTTCTTCCCAGATTATCATAACGTCAATATTTGATCGCAAACTACTTTCCCAAATTAGTTGTTTACAGATATGACAATTCCAACCAGTGATCGCAATAATATTAGTTTCGCCATGAATTACCGCATGAGCTAATGCAGTAGCTTCAGAGTGCATAGTTAATGTGTAAGTATCAGAATTGTAAGATACGCCTTCATAAATATTACCTTTATCTGTAAGTACTGTAACTGCAAAACCTTTATTAGGCTCAGGAAAACAGTTTTTCATGGCTTCATCGGCACGTCGAAACATCTCCTTACAAATATCCTTAGGAATATCGTAAACTTTTTTGTCGTTCTTAATTTGATAATCGAATTTTTTCATAAAGTAAACGTAGTCAAAATAAAATTGCGTATAACGTTTAAGAGTATGCGAAGTTTTTGTGTAATGAAATGGAGCAAAAATTTGAGTGAAGGAATTTTTTATTCCTTATAAATATAATAGCGAAAAATTCCTGAACTGCATACTCTTTGTTATGTGATGTAAATTTTTTTAATTAACAAAACCACCTTTATTTTTTGCAAGTTCAATAAGCAATTCTCCTCTTTTGCCCCAATTCAATTTTTCAACTGCTTTATTGATTGGTGTCAGTACTCTTCCAATGGCTTTATTGTCTGGGTCAGGCGTCTCTTCTAATAATTTTACCTTTGCCCAATAACGTAGTTGAAAATCAAATTTTTCTGGCCGATCTTTTTTATAGACCTTGATATACCCGATAGGTCCAAAATCTAGCACCTCAACACTTATTTCTTCATACAATTCTCTTTTGAGCGTTTCTTCAAATGATTCACCCTCCTCTGGAGTCCCGCCCGGCAAACCGAGATAATTGTCGGAATGTTGGTAAAGTACAACATCATTGTCGTCTGTAAAACATACCGCTTGCACTTGTGTAACTGATTTTAGACCAGAAAAATTTATTGAATTGTATAGTTCAAGAGCATATATATCATTTTTCCATTTCATTTCCTCAACAAAAATTGGCTTTTTATCAATCATGGTTTTGTAATTAAAAAATTTATTTCACATAACGTTCAAGTATATGAGAAGTTTCGCACACCTCCTTGATTTTATCAATAAAAGTGTGCGAAATTTCTTGAACCTCATATACTTTGTTATCGGATGTAGATTAAAAACCTTTCGCAAGGAGAATTTTTGATTTTTTCGCCGCAATTTTACTATTTTGATTGTGCCAAGGTATTTTTTCTATGTCGTTGAACTTAACCCATTTATATTCAGTGTGTTCGTGACTCAATATTACTTTCTGTTCACCAATAGATTTACATAGAAAAAATACCGCATACTTCGGTGGGTTCTCTGTACCCCAGCGGGCAGTGTGAACAGGCGAAATAACTTTGATTTTTAGACCAGTCTCCTCAAGCACCTCACGTTGCAATCCACGTTCAGGCTGGTCATCTTCATCAAGTCTACCGCCCGGCAACATCCATGCCTCTTTTGTAAACTCTTTGTTGAGCGGGAGACTTAAAATCAAAAATTCTCCTCGTGGATTTACGATTACGCCATATTCACCGACATTACATTTTAATCTCTCCATACTTGGTAGGTTTTTAATTTATTTCCGATAACGTTTCAGTATATCTGATGTTGTGACCGCAGGGAGCAATATGGGTGAGCATTTGCCGTTAGGCAAGCGCGAACCAGATATACGCTGTTAGCTGATGTATTCCTTTTCTTTTTCCCGGCGATAGTCGGGATTGTTTTAAAAAATTTTCAAATTTCTTTTTCCGTTTGAGGGAGGGGGAAGAGGGGAATTAAAGGGGTGAATTCCCCCTCCCTCAAACTCCTTATTTGTTTTACTTAATGATAAGTTTTTCTGTAGAATAACTGTCTTTTATTAATTTATCTTTTACTAAAACTTTTTTTATTTCACTGATGATTAAGTCAAAATCTTTTGGAACTTTATCAAAAAATTCTATTTTCTTTAATGATTCAGTTAGCTCGCGTTCAGGTATTCCAATATATGAAGATGCGACATTAATTATTTCTTTTTTTTGTTTTTTCCATGTTGACACTGATTGATTCCATACTTTCTTAATTTTTTCAATCTCTTTAGTTTTTTGTTTTAATAATTTATCACTTACAATTAATACATCATACAAGACAGGATAATCTTTTGTTGTTTTTAAGATGTTCAAATTTGAAAGTTCTAGCGCTTTTTCAAGCCATGGCTCCCAAATAATTCCAGCGTCAATATTCCCTGCAATAATTCCAGCTCCAATTTCGGAGCATTGCATATCTTTAATTTTTACATCTTTAGAAGTCATCTTTTCTTTTTGAAGAATGTACGACAGAAAAAATTCAGCTGCCGACCCTTTCTCAAGTCCTATGGTTTTACCTTTTAATTCAGTTACAGATTTTATCTTGGATTGTGAAACTAAGGCATCGCCACCGACTGAACGATTTAATACACTTACTATTCTCAGATCTGATATTTTTGAGTGTAATTCGATAGCTTTATCTAGGGTAACATTTATTGCATCTAGCTTTCCTTGCTCCCATAATTCTACTTTTTTCTTATTGTCTTCAAAATTAATTTGCTCCACATCAAGTGACTCATCGATAAACAGGCCGTTATCTTTTGCATAGTAAAGAAGAGTGTTCCCGGACCAAATATATAATCCCATTTTGAAAACATCAGTGTCTGTAATTATTCCTTCTTCTAAACTTGCCTTGATTGATTCTGAACGAATGATGTAACTAATAAACTTTTTTAATTTTATAAAATCGTCATGAAACCTAATTTCAGATTTTCTGGGTCGTTTGATATTTACATTTACCACCTCTTTGACCATTCCTGGATTTAATCCTAAAACGATAATTCGATCAGCTAAATATATAGCTTCATCAATGTCATGAGTAACTAGAATCATTGTTTTTTGCTCTTCTTCCCACAATCTTGCTAAAAATTCTTGCATTTGCGATCTTGTTTGTACATCAAGCGCTCCAAAAGGTTCGTCAAATGCGATTAGCCCAGTTTGTTGCGCTATGGCTCTAGCAATAGCGATTCTTTGTTGCATACCTCCTGAAAGCTTGTTGGGGAAATGCTCCTTGACTTTGTATAGTCCAACTCTTTTAAGTAATTTATTAGTTTCAGTATGTACTTCATCCTCAGACTTATTTTTATTGTAAAATCCAATAGCAATATTTTCAAAAACATTCAACCAAGGAAAATTAGAGTATTGTTGAGAAACCAATGCAATCCTATTGCTTTTTAAATATTTGGAGTTGTCTAATCCATTGATTTTTATGCTACCTTCGTATTTTGTGTCTAAACCTGTTAAGCATTTCAAAATTGTACTCTTGCCTGAACCACTTGGGCCAACTACACATACTATTTCACCTTTTTTCACATCAAAAGAAATATCCTTTATTGCGACAAAAGATTTATTTTCGCGATTATAATAATGTTTAGTTAGTTTCTGAACTTCAATCATAATTTTATGTTTTATATTTGAAGATGTGCGGATATAGTTTTTTGAAGAGGTAATCTGAGAAAAAACCAATTATACCAATTACAACGATCCCGACATATAAATCCGGTATGTTAGAAAACCTTTGTGCCTCTTTGATCATGTGCCCAATACCAGAATTTGCGGCAACCAATTCCGCAATTACAAGATAAGTCCAACACCACCCTAAAGTTATTCGAGAATTATTAAATAATTGTGGAGCAATGCTCGATAATTTTGTTTTTAGTACTTTATATTTACTGAAATTTAAAGTATGAGATAAGTCTAAATACTCTTTAGGCACGTTATTTAAATTATCAATTATCAATAAAATAAGTTGGAAAAAAGTACCAATAAATAAAAGGGATATTTTTGCACCCTCTCCTATCCCAAAAAATAAAATTGTTAATGGAATAAGAGCCGGAACAGGTAAATATCTAATGAAGTCGATATATGGTGAGAATAAGTTATGTAATTTTTTCCATGAACCCATCAACAGAGCGAGCGGGACAGCAATAATAAAGGCTAACAGGAAAGCAGTTAAAACTCTAAAAACTGAAATGCCGATATCGGACATAAAGGATTTGTGCAGAAACAGTTTTTGTGTTGCTAATAAAAATTCCTGTATTGACGGGAAGAATATCGGGTTTATAAGTTTCATCCATGAACCCAAAATCCATAGTGATAGCAAAACCACTATGGAAATTGAGAAGATATAATTTCCTCTAAATAATTTCATGGAAATATAAATTTATTTATAACTTTTAATTGTCTTGTTAGACAATTTATCGCTTGATTTTACTCTAACTCCTGCTGAGTTGTTGCTTTCTAAGATATCACCCACAAGATCAAAAGTTGCATAAGCGTTGTTGGATTGTTTCTTGTCAAATAATTTTTGATTATCTTCTAAGGTCAACCAACTAATTCCCGATTTGATATCTTCCATTTCAGCCTTATCTACACCAAAGGCATCAGCCATAATTTGCATTGATTCATCTGGATTATTTTGCCAATAATCGACAGCAGAAAACCAACCGTCAGAAATCTTTTTAAGAACTTCTTGGTCGTTTTTAACTAAATTTTCTGAAGCAAACAATAAATCAACAATTAAACCCGGGGTATCTGCACTTGAAACTAATATCTTTGCTCCAGCTCTTTTATCTGCACTGATAGATAAGTAAGGTTCATAAGTAGCAGCAACATCTACTTGATTCGCAACAAATGCATTTCCAGCATCTGCTGAAGGAAGATCTTTGAAGTTTACATCTGCCAAACTCATCCCTTCTTTATTTAATAAGTATTGCAAGATGAAAAAAGGAGGAAAGCCAGGTTCTGCGGCGACTGTTTTACCTTTTAGGTCTTTCAATTCTGTAATATCATTAGAAACAACCACACCATCACCACCATGTGATTCGTCTATTGCAAGAAATCCAATCCCTGGAGGTTCGTTGCCTTCAACTGCTTCAAAAATATCATAAGTTGCAGCATACATATCAATTTGCCCGCTGTTCATTGCTGCTCTAAGATCACCTATTGCTTCAATTCGTACTAAGTTAACATCTACATCATTAAAAAGATCTTTTTCTTTTGCCAAATACAAAGGTGCATATCCAGGAAACGTAACCATGCCAATAGTGACTGATTTTTTTGTTTGCTGGTTGTCGGAATTATTCTTGTTGCTCTGAGTAAAAACAACAACTAAGAGTACTACCACGACTAGAGCAATAATTGCTCCGATTGTTTTTTTGTTCATAGTTTTTGAGTTAATTAGTAAATTATTTAATAATGTCTTTATTTAAGCATATTTTTGACTACTAGTTAATAAATCGTTTTCGTAGCGGAGCGGATAAAACACCTTATTCCCCTTTATAAATAAAAGAAAAAGAAATTTGAAAATTTTTAAAACAAACGGGCGACAGCCCGTAAAAGAAAAGGAATATTTCAGCTAACGTATCTGCATAAGAGAAGTTGCGCCGTGTTAATCAGAATGAGTGTGGCTATCAGGTGTACAGAATAGATATCATCTATCGTTGATACCCGAAGCGCAATTTGGGTAAAAGGAAAAGCGACACATTATCAAATCTAAATTCTCGCTTTTACTTTTACCTCTTATGCAGTGTTATATGATGTAAATTTTTATCCCATAAATTCTTTCAGCTTGTTTAACGCGATCCGTCTCATACTGATGGCGTTTTTTTCTGCAATGTCCATTTCAGCAAAACTTTTAGAAGCTCGGTTTGGTTTGAAAATCGGGTCCCAGCCAAATCCTGATTTACCTTTAGGCGAGACAATTGTGCCTTTGACTACACCTTCAAAAAAATGTATGTCTTTGCGACTTTTAGCGTAACCAACAATGGTTTTCGCTTCTGCTTTGTAGTTGCCTAATTTCTTGGCCAGATTATAAAGTCCTTGATTTCCAATTGTTTTTAGAAACCACTTAATCAAAGGGCCTGGCAGTCCGTTTAAACAATCTAGATACAAAGATGTATCTTCAATAATAAAGCTGCCTTTTCTATGATTAAGAGCTTCTAAAAGTTTTGCTTCCACGACATCTCGGGCGTCAATTTCTTGGATTTCTGGTAAATCAATATCAAGCTGTTTGACGTTTAGTAATATAGATTTTACTTCGTCAAATTTATTTTTGTTGCCTGTTATAAAGTAATGTGTCATATGTATAGAATTTATGGGATAAAAATTTATTTTGTATAACGTTCAAGTATATGAGAAGTTTCGCACACTCCTTATTATTCAATAATGTGTGCGAAATTTGGGTGAGTGCGTAGCAACGAACCTCATATACTTTGTTATATGCTGTTGGCTTTTCATTTCTTATCAATTAACTCGGACGATTTTCAGTCTTAGCAAGCTGAAAAATCTTTTGAATAAAATCTTCCTTTTCTTTGGTGTATGATGCTCGGTCTTCGGCGTATTTACCGGCCAGCTTTTCTTTAAGCTCGGCGTATTCTTCACGAGCATTTTTGTTGCGCCGCATATAATCACGAAACACCATTGAGTTGCGCCATTGATTGCTGCCAAGCTCAACGAGATTAAGATGATGTGTGCGTTTTTCTTCTGGGCCTTTCGCAAAAAAATGACGTTCTGGAAATTTATGCATGTAGTGATAACCAAGTTTTTCAAGTGGCGCAACAAACTCCTCAATATATTTATCCTCGAGTGAGGAGATTGCAACATTCATATCTATTAAAGGTTTTGCCGGCACTCCAGGTATTGCAGTACTGCCTACATGTTCAATAGTTATAATGCGATCTCCGAACGTATCAAGTAGCAACTGTTTTTCTTTGTCAAAAAGCCGCGCCCATTCATCGTGAGCACTTGCTAACTTTACTGTATCGCGTTTAAGACCGAGCATAAATCGTCCCTGTTAATTGATTATTAAAAGAAATGAAAAGCCAATGGCATATAACGTTTGCGCGTGATGCGCGATTACGAAGTGAGTTTATGGTAACATTTTTGGACCATAAACGAAACGGAGTAATTGAACTTGGCGATGGGGGATGGTTTTACCAGCCACCGAAGCCAAGTGGCGCATACGCGCTGTTAGGTGATGTTCATTTTTGCACTATTTTTTTGCAATTGCCTCCACAAAAGAAGATTTGTAGTTTTTGTAAGTTGATGATGTTTTTTTGACTTGAACAGAAGAAAATTTTGCGAGTTTTTGTTGGAGGTATTCTTTACTAAAGAAGTGCCTTTTATGGTCGCGAAAAGAAAACATGTCATCTTCAATTTCTGTACCCCGCCCATAGTATGCGTCATCTGTTGATTTGCATTTTACAAATAGAAGGCCATCTTTTTTGAGCATTTTGTACAATTGATTGAATATTTTTGTTGTTTGTTTATCCGGAAAATAATGCAAACTTAAATGCGCATAAATAATATCAAACGAACTATCCTTAAAATGCAAATCATCAATAGATTGTTGGATGGTTTTGATTTTTAGATTTTTTATCGCGGCCATTTTATCGAGTAGCTGAAGGGCATTATCAGAAAAATCGACAGCTGTGACTGACAAATCATTCTTTGCAAAAAACAGTGCATCTTGCCCTTTGCCGGAACCTAAATCAAGCAACGTTTTATGTTTGCCTTGTTGCACTATTTTATATGCTCGATGAGCAAAATTGTTTGGAGGCAATTCAGACGGATCATTCTTCCATTTTCGTTGCCATAATTTTTTCTGATTCATGATTGCAAAAATGAATGTTACCTAACGTTTCCGTATGATGCGAAGTTTTAAAAATTCCTATTTAATATTATTATTCATTTTTAAAATTTGGGTGTAAGAAATTTATCCTCCTTATTAATCTTTCTTTGGAGCGGATCCCGAAGGGGCCCCGTTGGGGGCGAAAGAGAAAATCTATTAAAGGTGAATTTCTGGAACCGCATATGCAGGTGTTATGTGATGTTGTTGTGCTATTCCTTTTTATAAACAACCTGTGGATGAATATCAGAAAATAAAATTGCTGTTTTATTATCATAATCATCTATGTCTATTTCAGCTTCGCATCCATCGAGCCGTTGTTTTTTATAAGATAATTTTTCTATCATATTATCTACCCATACCAAATATAGCAAAGCCTTTTTAAGCCCTTCATTTCGTTTGATAAATTTTGCAGGATAAAAGTGATATGGAATAATAATTTTTGGATCACAGTATCTTAGTGCTAATTCTCCGGATGTTACTTTGGGTTCATGCAAAATTTGATTTGGGCGCACAAAAGCGATATTTGTTGATTGGAGAACTTTTTTGTCTTTCTGCGACAAATTTTCAAGTGATTGTGGGTCGCCCAAATCAGCAAAGCAAGTGATAGAAAAATTATCTATTTTGATGTTGTAAATCAAATTGCTGGTTCCTCGTGATTCTTTAGTCATTATCCCAGCTATTTCAATGTTGCTTTCTAATATTTCCGAGCCAACCTCGTGATGAGTTAATGAATTAGGGGAAGCAGCAATGTGGCCATGGTCGTGAGCAACACTACTAATCAAAACATGATCAGCATCAACGATCCCCATATAAACATCGTCAAACTGATCATGGGGATCAATCAATATTTTCTTGTTATTTATTTCAATTAAAAAACAACAGCGACCATACCAAGTTAATTTTATTTTCTGCATATTTTATTTGATTAGATTATAGCGCAACAATTTCACATAACATCGGGATTTAGAGAAGTTTTTGCGTAGCAAAAATTTGGGCAAAATCTCGAGCCGAGAGATTTTCCTCTAAATCCTTGTTATATGTCCCGACCGAAACGAAGTGTAGGGAGAGCGCAGCGTGGCACGGAGCGATAGCGGAGTGAGTTTGAGTCAGGAACATTTTGTTAAAAAAAGGGGCAAAAATTTATTTCCACTTAACATGATCGGCGTCTCCTACTAAGGGACTATTCAAAATTCTAAATTTCTTTTTTGTATCCCAAATTTTAAGTATTTCATCAAAATTTTTATCAGGGTCTAACATCAACTTAGCTAATTCATCAATTTCTTCAAAATCTTTTTCAGTTAATTTGTCAAATTTAAAATGAATATAACTTGGTAGTTGATTATAGAACGTTTCATAATTCATTAAACAATAAAAATCATAAAACACAGCCCAAAGTGCAGGCATCAGACCATTGAATCCTGCGGCGTGGCAAATATTTTCTTCTTTTATTTTTCCATTTCTTAATCCAAGCCACGTATCAGCTGCCCAATTGAACTTAGCTTCAGGTATGTCGTACTGATCAAAACCGATTGTTTTATCAAAAAAGCCATCAGCATCAAAAGTAATCCATTGTTGCTTGTCTATATCCCAATATTGATTAATCCAATGATCCCAACTTCCTTTAAAGAAATAAGGTGCAAAGCCTGAACGAACTCTGCAAGGAATTCCTTTGGATTTTAAAATAGAGGCCATTAAAATAGATACGTTACGACAAGTAACAATAATTTTATTTTCTACTTTTCTATTTGGCAAGAAACCTCTATCGTCTAATCTCAATAATTCTGCAACCATTGAAACAGTATTGGGTAAAACTTCATCTTCACACCTCATTCTATACCAAGGAAACTTGTTCATATCTCCATAACGTTTGTCCCTGTTGGCTTTTGTATTGCCCTCTTTTAGTGTTACACGATGAATATTTTGATGACTGATTAAATTGCCCAGTTCTTTAACATCATCTGGAAGATTTTGAAGAAATTCTTTATAACAACCTGGATTAGTAAATGTGCCAAATTGCAAGTAATGGTTTATGATTTTTTTGTCCATAATATTGATGAATTAGCGATCTATATAAATTTTTGCCCCTACATTATTTTTTTTTGTTCCTGACTCAAATTACATATAACGTCAGGATTATGAGAAGTTTCTGGAGCGAAGCGGAAGAAATTTGGGAAAATGGCGAGCCGAGCCATTTTCCTCATAATCCTTGTTAAGTGACCCGAGTGGAGCGTAGCGTAACGAGAGCGCAGCGTGGTGCGAACGAAGTGAGCAAGTTTCCGTAGTGGCGACTCATACTTTTTTGGCGATAGAAACCAATCTATTATTATGATTTTCAGACAGCTTATGTCCATCAACATCTCCAAAAAAATCAATAGTTTTGAAACCACTCAATCTGAAAAAGAGATCTAATTCATTTGGAAAATATAATCTCAATTTGGTTGGCCGTTTATCTTTCAATGTTTTTAATTTTGTAGAACCAATTTTTCTTATATGAGTCTGTTTAGTGTACATGTAGTTGTTAGTGGTATCTAATGAATTCTCATCAGTCACTTCATAGGTCATATTGTCTTTCTTCATTTTATCTACAATGTTTGTTTTGAATTTACCACTAACAACTTTAGGCCAACCAAAAAACGTTTCAATAATTAAAATGCCGTTCTTTTTCAGATGTTTATTTACAGATTTTAAAGCGTTGATTACATCATCATTTGAATCCATATATGCAAAAGCTGTAAAGAAAATAATAGCAGCATCAAATTTCTTGTTAAGCTTGATATTGCGCATATCCTGAACTCTGAAATCTATTTTGAGATTTTCAGACTTGGCGAGTTTCTTTGCGTAAGCGATCATCCCAGGTTCTAAATCCAAACCTGCTACATCGTAGCCAAGTTTTTTTAATTCAAGAGCATGCCTGCCTGTTCCACAAGCAATATCAAGCACAGATTTTATATTATGCTTCTTGAATATTTTATTGAGAAATTTGATCTGCTTTTGAGTGGTTTCTTCATCACAATACATTTCGTCATACCACTCTGCCATTTCTTTGGAGTATAAGGTTTCTATCGCCATAGTTTTATAGTTTACATTATAGTTAATAAATCTGTCGCCACGAAGGAAATTTCACTTAACGTTTAAGAGTATGCGAAGTTTTGGAAAATCCTTTTAAATTATATCAAAAGTTTCCAAAATTTGGGAGAGGGAAATATTAGTACTTTTTAAAATTCATAACAAATTAATATTTTCTGAGCCTGATATACGCTGTTAGGTGTTGTATATATTTAAAATTACATTAATCCTTTTATTGCATGGCGGGTAACAATCAAAACAAATAAACCGGAAATTAAAGAAACCCATGAGCTGAGCTCATAATTATTGGGAAATAAATAAGTATCTAATATTCCCCATACACCCCGCCAGAATGCAACTACTGCAAAACCAATTATTATAGCGAATAATATCTGATGCTTTGTTTTGAACCCTTTCATTTTTTTGAACATAGTTAATAAAAGTTAAATTTTAAATATATATTTCACCTAACGTTTCTGAGTATCCGAAGTTTTTTGCCGGATTTCCCAGTATTTAGGTGTATTTTAGCACCCCCGTTTATTTATTGGAAGATGTTTAGATTTCCCTATTCGTAGGCAAAAAATTTGGGTGGAACAAAATGGACAGTCCTTAGTTTTTATAATTGAGTCCATTTTGTGGAACCGGATACTCAGTGTTATCGGATGTTGAATTAAGCGACTCCTAGCAGTTTCAGCATTTTTTTAGGCCAATCAGTATTGCCCTTTATTATCTCTTCCTTGAAAAATTTTATCATCAGCTGTTTTGGCTCGTCCGATATTGAACAATTCCTGATTTCTGGCCAAAATTCACGATACCACAATCCGATATTATCATGTTTTAAATTACAAGCTCCACCATTAGGATCAGGTTCAATAAACAAAATCCGATCTATGTGGTTTGTAACGGAAGCTCCTAAGCATTGAATACAAGGCTCAAGTGTACTGTACAGAGTGACAATCTTTGTATCATCTTTACGAACTTCCGCTAACTCTTTGCCATATTTTATTATCAGAGAGTTCTCGGCATGATTCACAAAGGATTTTTGTTTATTGATTTCGTTGCCAGCGACACCAAGCGTTTTATCATTGATGGCCAAAACAGCCCCCACAGGATAATTCCCAAGCTTTAAAGTTTCTCTGGCAATACTGATGGCCGACTTCAAGCATTGCTTATCGAATTGTGTTATTTTTGTCATCATACGTAGCTTAATTCAATTTCCGATAACGTTAGGGATATACGAAGTTTTGCGGAGTGAAACGGAGCAAAATTTGGGTGAGGGGCGAGCCGAGCCCCGAACCGGATATCCCTTGTTATACGCCCCGACGACTGAAAGGAGGAGAGAGCAGCGGGGTTCGAGCCATAGCGAGAAAGTCAGAAGTCGGCTTTTTTCTTTTTTATGAGCGCAAATCATTTATTTTTTCTTAACAATTATCATCATATGTCCACTTAAATCAACAATTATTGGATCTGTACAAATTTTGTCATGAATAGCTAACCAATTTTTCCATGCCTTAGGATATATTTTTGCAAAGTCATTTGTTGCTTCAGGATTAACGTTCAATCCTTCAAGACCAACCATTTCAATAATTTGTACATCTTTTTTGGCAAAAATGGACTTCAGTTCCGTTGAGGTGAAATAGTGACAATAGCCATCTCCTCTCCATTTGTAATCTTCTCCCGTTGATACAAGATTTTCAAAATGCTTTTTATATCCAACTTCTTGTGGCCAACCAAGAGGAGTGGCTAGGAGTACTCCATATTTACTCATCACTGAAACAAAAATTAAAGCACCTTTTTTAGCTACTCTAAGCAGTTCGTTTATTGCTTTCTGCCTTTCTGATTCTAGGCCGACATGAGAAAGTGGACCACCTAAACAAAGAACAACATCAAAAGAATTATCTTCAAATTTAGATAAATCCGTAATCGATCCCTCAACAATATCTTTAATTTTTGTTTGGACTTTTTCTTTTTTTATTTTCTTTCTTGCAACTTCTAAATGTTCAGCTACTAAATCAAAAAGCACAACATCATGTCCCATTTTTGCCAATTCAATAGCATATCTTCCAGGACCCCCTCCTGCGTCCAAAATAAAAGATTTTTTCGGAATGTACTTTCTCAGAAATTTTATTGTTGTATCAAATTCAATTTTATGAAAAGGATCTTTTGCCAATCTATTCCATTCCTGAATAGCATCTTTTTCATAATTTTTTTTGGTTAGCTTTACCTCTTTGTTTTTCATAATGATCTATATAAAAAATAAATGATTTATAATTGCTGTGTTTTTGTTTGCGCTCATTCTCTTTCAAAAAAGCCGACTTCTGATTGCGTATAACGTTCCAGCGTATGCGATGTTTTTGCGACCAACGGGAGCAAAAATATGGGAGAGGAGCGAGCTGAGCTCCGAACCGCATACGCTGTGTTATACGCCCCGACGACCGAAGGGAGGAGAGCGCAGTGGGGCGCGACTGAAAGGAGCGAGTTCAAAAAAATATTTTTCATTCATTTTCATTTTGACAGGCTTTTTATTCAATAATCATAAATTTGTTTTTTTGTTTTGGATTTTGGGCAGAGGGGTTAGGGGTGAATGCCCAAAATCCAAAACTCCTTATTTCTGTTCCAATAACCTATTTACAGTTTTAGACCAATCAGAGAGAGGTTTATCTGTTAGGAGAGCAACCGCTTCTTGTGTAGAATATTCCCCTTTTTTCATTAATCTTGATAGTGCGTCAACTGCCTTTTCAATGGTAGTCCTATATTCTTGAACTAACATCCTTTCCGATACCTCTTGATATAATTGATCATCTTTTTTTGATTCAAAATCTCTCAAATATGCAAGATAATCGTAAGGGGCGCCATCCT
>MPLX02010069.1_pt1 | contig 16208 bp, 23 predicted proteins | sample 1617341 | NCBI WGS metagenome assembly MPLX02 (sample SAMN05944804, study PRJNA350692) | marine metagenome | biome: marine; feature: ODZ; material: water; isolation source: 120 m water sample filtered on 0.2 um supor filter | place: Pacific Ocean | collected 2012-04-08 | depth 120m m | reverse complement strand
TTTATCTGCCGATAGTGTTGATGGAACCAAGATAGCAGATAATGCTATTGATTCGGAGCACTATACAGACGGAAGTATTGACAATGCTCATTTGGCGACAGGTATTGATGCTACTAAACTAACTGGTACTATACACGCAGATAGATATACGAATACTACTTATTCCGTTCAGGATGGTGAATTATCTGAAAACAACTTTACTGATGCCGACCATACTAAACTTGATGGGATAGAGGCTAGTGCTACAGCGGATCAAACTAAAACAGATATTGAAGCATTAGGTATAGAATTGCCTGCTGCTAATCTAACTGGGACTATACACGCAGATAGATACACCGATACCGTATATACCCATCTCCACACAACAATAGTTACGGCTATGTCAGCAAATGATATGGACTTGTCGGTTGGTGAATATTTCTCAAAGCTGATTACTGGTAATACCACTCTCACATTTTCAAATATTCCTTCTGGGTACGCAGGTTGGGTTTTGGAAATTACCAATGGAGGATCGGCAACTGTTACTTGGCCCACCAATGTTAAATGGGGTGGAGGGGTTGCAGCCTCACTAACGGCAAGCGGAGTGGATATTCTAGTTTTCACTACAGATGATTCAGGAACCACAATTAGGGCTGGAATTTTTAGCACTGATAGCAAATAAATATAAAGGACTACTTCTATGAAATGGCAATATTTATTAGGCGATCCTGATGCAAAGGAAACCGTCTGGACTACAAGTTATAATACGTCACATGGGACAAGTAATACAACTACTTATTCAACTCCCTATGACACCACTGTGTCAACATCATTAACGACAACTCATGTAACCACAAGAGATACCACACGCTCGACTAACTATAACACTAATCATGTAACTAGTTATACGACAACGTATAGCACGGAACATACTACAGATAGGATGACAGGACTCGTTTAAAATATTATGAAAGCTATTCATGCCATTACAATTAAAAACAATGTCAATGATTCTGAAAGAATCGGAGATGACCTTAAACGTAAGGACAAGGAAAACTTATTCTGCGTCAAGGTCGAGGAGATTTTTGAGGCTATGTCTCCCCTGCCTATCTCCTTTGATGTGAGCTGCAAACAGGGACCATTTTTTTCCGAGTTTACTTATCAGGATGTGCTAGGTGGTATTTACCTTAAATCACAAAATGCGGAAATTAACGCCCGAATTATGGAACAAGCTGTAGTCAACTGTGAGAATGAAAAGTTACCGGAAGATGCGAAGGATTATCTGGCAGACAAGTACAAGCTACAGGAGCCTGAATGTCAAGCTCCAGAGAAAGTCGTTTTTCTACCGGGTTCTAACTTTTTAGGGATCGAGAATAAAGAGATGCTCCTTCCTTTACTATACAGCAACCCATTGGTGGCAATTAAACCCCATCCTAATATGACTCCAAAAGGATTGATATTTGTAGCTGGTGAATATGGTTGGGATAGGATCATAGATCCAAATATATCTGGCCATGCGTTACTCAACAAATGTAAAGTAGCCTATTCGACAGCTAATTCTGAGATGGGATTAATTGCAGCAATAATTAAAAAAGCTCATGTGGACATAACCAGCATATTCCATTTTGAACGGTTGACATATTCCGGTATCCACAGGTTATTGCAACCTGAAAATGTGGATCACAATTACAAAACCGTGGCCCGTATTTTTAACTCGACAGAATCCGGGTTTATCCCACCGTGGGCTGAAAATATCGAGGAGCGTGTTGACGGATTTATAGAAGCATCTATGCAGATAAGAAAATATTTTCGCCCATCTTTCCCTGATGTAAAACGCTGGACAAAACAAATTACGAATATAAATAAATAGAGGAGTAAAGAATGCTTTTTATTAATAAAAAAAAGATAGTAGGAAATGAATATCCAGAAATTCCGATGACGTTGGAGCAAGTTATAAAAGCCAATCACAATGTTTCTATCCCAGCGATGAAGATTAAAAACCTATCTCAGGTCGAAACGGTTATGGATTCATTGGGATATGAAATCTGCAAGTCTGTGGCTGAGGATATTGTCGATCTGGTTGGAGATTCGCTTAAAGGAAAAAAACTAGTATTGACATCAGCAACAAAGAAAGACGGTGAGTGGGTAAGGAACTACAAGGAAGAAGCAATTCCTGCCGCTGATCTTGAACGATTTCAAACTGAGTTAAGAAGAAAACGTAATGTAGCTCTCAGGCATTCGGATTGGACCCAATTTTCAGACTCACCCTTGTCTGAGGACAAGAAAGATGAATGGAAAGTATACCGCCAAGAGTTAAGGGATTTGCCAGAAAAATACGATCACCCAACATGGTGCAACTATCCAGCAACCCCAGCGGAATAATAATAAGGAAATAAAAAAATGAAACTTATTACTGAACATACCAACAATGTCGAATATATTGTTGAAGGCAAAGGAAAACAACAATACATCAAAGGTGTATTTATGCAATCTGATGTTAAAAATCAGAATGGTAGAGTTTATCCTTTTGGTGTTCTTCAACGTGAAGTTAAAAATTATAATAATAAATTTGTGAAAGAAGGCAGAGCTCTCGGTGAACTTGGACATCCTATGGGTCCAACAATCAACCTTGATCGTGTTTCACATCTTATTACAGAACTATATGAAGATGGTAAGAATTTTATTGGTAAAGCAAAAATCATGGATACACCAAACGGTAAGATAGTCAAGAATCTTTTGGAATCTGGTGTTCGTCTTGGTGTTAGTTCAAGAGGATTGGGAACAGTTAAAGCAAATAAAAGTGGTGTAAATGAAGTTCAAAAAGATTTTACGTTGAGTACAGTGGATATTGTAGCTGATCCGTCAGCACCTGCTGCTTTTGTAAATGGTATCATGGAAGGAAAAGAATTTAGTACAACAGGTGAAGTTGAACATTACATTAAAAAAGATGTTCATAACACTAATTCAAAGAAATTAGATGAGAAAAAACTCAAATTATTTGAGAAATACCTCGGAAATCTGTAATATTATAAATATATACAGACTTAAAACACAACCTTAAAGGAGAAGCAACATGGCTAAAACTGAAGAAATCCTAGAAGATGGAAAAAGTGACGAAGAATTGGAAGAAAAAATTATGGAAGCTGCCAAAAAAGCAGAAGAAAAGAAAGCTAAGAAAGAAGAATTCCCCCCAGCTAAAGACGATGATGATGATGAAGAAGAGGAAGAAGAAGAAGTAAAAAAAGAAGCAAAAAAAGTGAAGAAGGAAGAAGATGACGAAGATGATGAGGAAGAAGTAGAAGAAGCTAAAAAAGAAGTGAAAAATGAAGATGATGATGAAGATGAGGACGAAGAAGAAGTTGAAGAAAAGAAATCCAAGAAGGAAGATATCGAAGTAGATGTTTCTACTGATGTTGCCGCTCTTGTTGAGGGTGAAGAACTTTCAGAAGAATTTAAAACTAAAGCTGCTACGATTTTCGAAGCCGCTGTTAAATCTAAAATCGCTAGTATTCGTAAACAGATTCGTGAAGAAACGAAGAAAGAAACGGATGAGCGTATTGAGTCTATGCAGTCTGAAATGACTGAGAACATGGATAACTATCTCAATTATACAGTAAAAGAATGGATGGAAGAAAATAAACTCGCAGTAGAAACTGGTGTTCGTAACGAAGTCACCGAGAGTTTTATTTCTGGTTTGAAGAAGTTGTTTGAAGAGCATTATATTGATGTTCCGGACGAGAAGGAAGATGTATTTGAAAATCTGGTCGTTGAAGTTGCTGAGTTGGAAGAGAAACTTGACGAACAAACAGAGAAGCATATGGAAACAGTGAAAGAATTGAATACCTATAAAGCATCTCATATTTTCAAAACAATTTCCGAAGGAATGGTTGATACTGATATAGAGAAGTTTGTTGAATTGGTTGAAGACGTTGACTACGATACTGATAAACAGTATAAAGAAAAACTGAACACAATCAAGAACAGCTATTTCAAGTCAGACAAAAAAGATGTAACAGACAATAAAGAAACTGCAGGTACTAACAATCCAGTTGCAGATGGAAAAAGTGATGCCAAAATGGATAGTATCATGAGTGCAATTTCTAATATGTCTAAAAAGTAATTTTGTAATGGGATGAATGAAAAACAAATTTAATTAATTAATCAATTTACAAGGAGTATTAAAATGTATCTCTCAGAAGATATTAAAGACAAATGGGATGGTGTTATGAAACACGAAGACCTTCCTGAAATTAAAGACACTTACAGACGAGATGTAACATTGCGTTTGTTGGAAAATCAAGAAGCTTTCTTGAAAGAAGCCGCTCCTACGAATAGTTGGGGTGCATCTTCATCTACAGCTGGTTCAGGCGCTATCGACTCTTGGGATCCGATTATGATCTCTTTGGTTCGTCGCTCTATGCCTCATCTGATGGCTTATGATATTTGTGGTGTTCAGCCTATGACTGGACCTACAGGACTGATTTTCGCAATGAAATCAAACTACACTGATCAATCTGGTGCTGAAGCTCTTCATGGCGAAGCAGATACAGATCATTCTGGTGTTGGTACTCATGTTGCTACAGACGGAACAAATAATCCGTTTGCTGGAACGTGGACACATGGTACAGGTGATACGAATGCTAATATGGAAGCTTATGGTTCTACTGGTGGAACTGCGTTCGGTGAGATGGCTTTCACCATCGACAAAACTTCCGTAACTGCAAAATCTCGAGCTCTGAAAGCTGAATACTCTACGGAGTTGGCTCAAGACTTGAAAGCAGTTCATGGTTTGGATGCTGAGACAGAATTGTCTAACATTCTTTCTACGGAAATTCTTGCTGAAATCAACCGTGAAGTAGTTCGACGCATTTATAAAAATGCTCGTTGGGGTGCAGAAAATGTAGCCCATGGAACTACAGCAGATGGTATTTTCGATCTGGACACCGACTCTAATGGTCGTTGGTCAGTTGAGAAGTTCAAAGGTTTGATGTTCCAGATTGAACGTGATCGTAATTCAATTGCTTTTGACACGCGACGTGGCAAAGGTAACTTCATGGTCTGTTCTGCTGATGTTGCTTCTGCATTGTCCATGAGTGGCATGTTGGAAACAGGTCACGGAACTGGTGGCGACTTTTCTTCCAGTACCTATGTTGGTACAATGAACGGAATGAAAGTATATGTTGATCCATACTATGGAACAACTGCTGGTCAATTCTATGTTGTCGGATATAAGGGAACTTCTCCTTATGACGCTGGCATGTTCTATTGTCCTTACGTTCCACTGCAGATGGTTCGTGCAATGAGCGAGGACACATTCCAACCGAAAATCGGCTTCAAAACCCGATATGGAATGGTTTCTAATCCGTTTACGGCTATTACATCTGGTGCAAACTCCTACTACCGTAAGGTTGTAGTTACAAACTTGATGTAATCTTAGTTTTACACTAGAAACAGGGACCTTCGGGTCCCTGTTTTTTTTTGTCTAAAACTAAACTTCTTCCTTGTATTGGGGTTTTTAATTTAGTATAATTCGTATGTGGTGGTGTTCAGATGGATCAAGTAATACATATATAATATTACTTCTTTAATGGCTTTATTGAGTGTATAATGTTAAGCATTAATAAAGCATTAATGATTATTCCTGTTAAATCAAGTTCCCACCATTTAGCTTTTGTTGTATAGCCTTTAGCATGTTTATGATGATTTGAATGCCATCCCTCACCAAATGTTAGTAAAGCCACCCACCAAGTATTCTTTGATCTATCAGCTATTCTATAATTAGTATAGCCCCATTTATGACAAGCACTATTGACCAACCAAGTCACATGGTAGACTACTACCAGTCTTACAAAGATTCCCCATACTACCCATGAGATACCTCCCATTAAATAGAATAGACAACCCAAAGCTATTTGATTAAGAACAAAATATTTTTCTAGGAATTGATAAAATTTGTCGCCATTAATATCTTTAGTATATTTTCTTAATCGTGCTTTATTATCGAATCTGTATCTATCATAGCACATCCATCCAATATGTGACCACCAAAAACCTTGACTTGCGTTATGTGGATCATTTGATGTATCCGATGCTTCATGATGCATTCTATGTTGTGCTATCCATTTTAGAGGGCCGTTCTGGCAGGCAAGTGTTCCACAAAATACAACAAAATAGTCTAGCCATTTTGGTAGGAATACGCTTCTGTGACATAGATATCTGTGAAACCCAAAACAGACTCCTATACTGGCTGTAAGCCAATACATAAAGGCAAACAGACCAACTGCTGACCAACAGAATGTAGATGGGAGAAAAGCTAGGAGAGCTCCTAGATGTAGAAAGATGAACCAGCCGATAGTTGTTTTATTCAATTTCATTTTTTTCCTTGTGTAAATATTATAAATATAGTATAGTGTAATATATATAATAGTAAAATAAAAGGAAAAACTTATGGCAATTCGTAATCAACCAACTAACCTCAATCAGCTTAACGTAGTATCGTTTGAAACTAACTTTCTTAGAATGCCTAATGTCAGCTATTTCTGCCAGAGGGTGAGTATTCCAAGTATCACATTAAGCAACACTATTCAAGCAACACCATATTCTAATATCCCAATAGAAGGAGATGTATTAGAGTTTGAAGATTTATCTTTAAGTTTTATCGTTGATGAAGATATGCAGAATTATTTAGAACTTTATAACTGGCTTCAATCATTGGGATTTCCAGACAGATATGCTCAATTTGATAATGAAACATTAGCTATTAAATCTGATATGAATATTATCATACATACGAATAAATCAAATCCAAATTATAGTATAGGGTTTAAAGATGTATTTCCAACATCTCTTGGAACTATCGCTTTTGACACTAACGCTACCACATTAGATCCAATAGTAGTGGATGTTGTCTTTAAATATACGGGGTCATTTACCGTAAGCAAACTAACTTAACTACTTCCTTGTATAATCCCTCAAAATTTAGTATAATTGTTTTATGGATATTAATGATTTAAAAGAAATGTGCGTAAAAGACACAGCAATTGATGTTACTGACCTTGATGGGTATTCTGTATCAATTCCGGAATTATCTAACAAATATCATCAACTAGCTTATACTGAAAAAAATATTTTACGTTTTCTTCAAAGTGAATATAAAATTATAAAACTTGCTAGATGGAAGTATTATTCTGGAAAGGCTGATCCAAAAGAATATGAAGATGAACCGTTTGATTTGAAAGTTTTAAAAAATGATATGGATATGTTTTTAGATGGTGATGCCCAAATTATTACTATAAAGAATAAGATGGACGAGCAAGAAGAAAAGATTAAATTGATAAATGAAACTGCTAAAGTTATTCAAAATGCATCATTTAATATTAGTAATACTATAAAATGGAAAAAGTTTTTAGCGGGTGATTTGACATGATAGTTGTTGCAAAGTTAAACGAAACATATATACAATTGTCCTGTGAACGACATATTGCTTATGAATTAAATGAATACTTTTCTTTTAAAGTCCCCAATGCACAATTTCATCCAAAAGTAAGATCAAAAATGTGGGACGGAAAAATAAGACTTTTTAATATACAGACGGGTCAACTGTATCTAGGTTTACTTCCTTATCTAAAGGAATGGGCCGAGAAACATTCTTATAAACTACAAACAGATATTGTAGATGCCAGGCATTTAAAAGAAGGTGATATAGATAAGATTAAAGAGTTCTTTGATTCACTTAACCTTCATTGTAAGGGTGAAAAGATAACACCTAGAGATTACCAGATATCATCTTTTATGCATTGTGTTAAGAATGATAGATCATTATTGTTATCACCTACATCATCTGGAAAAAGTTTAGTTATATATTCTTTAATAAGATGGTATCAAAGATTTTTAGATAATGACAAGATGTTATTAGTTGTTCCTACTACAAATTTAGTTTCTCAAATGTATGGTGATTTTGGTGACTATTCATCTAATGTTGATGATTGGGATGTAGAAGAACAATGTCATAAAATATATTCTGGTAAAGAAAAGAAAGCAGAACAACAAATATATATTAGTACTTGGCAAAGTCTATATAGATTACCGAAAGAATATTTTGAACAGTTTTCTTTAATAGTAGGTGATGAAGCACATTTAGCAACAGCTAATTCATTGAAAGGTATTTTAGAGAAAACAACATCTTGTAGGTATAGATTTGGGACAACGGGAACATTAACAGATTCTAAAACACATAAATTAGTATTAGAAGGATTATTTGGAAAAACATATACAGCTACTACATCAAAAGAATTAATGGATGATAAGCATATTTCTAAATTGAACATACAATGTTTGCAATTAGAATATCCAGAAGAAGAATGTAAAGAGTTGAAGAAAGCTACATACCAAGAAGAAATAGATTTTATTGTTACACATACAAAACGAAATAACTTTATATGTAATCTGGCTTTAGATCAAAAGGGTAATACGTTGATTCTATTTAATTATGTAGAGAAACATGGTAAAGTTTTAGAAAAGATGTTATTAGACAAACAACCTAAAAGACGAATCTTTTTTATAGCAGGTGAAACAGATGTTGAACAAAGAGAAGAAATTAGAAAGGCAACAGAAGAAGAAAGGAATGCAATAATTGTTGCAAGTTCTGGTGTGTTATCAACTGGTGTAAATATTAAAAATTTACAATATTTAATCTTCGCACACCCATACAAAGCAAAAGTGAGAAACTTACAGTCAATTGGTCGTGTATTGAGATTGGATGATAAGAATAATAAAGCAGTATTATATGATATTATAGATGATCTACATTATAAGAAACATCAAAATTATGGACTGAAACATTGGAAGGAAAGGTTGAATATTTATTTGAAGGAGAAGTTTGATTATAATTATACATTAATACCATTATAAGGAATAAGAAAATGAGTAAAAGTAGGAAAAAAAATAATAAAGATAGATTTGAGAAAAAGAAGATGATTGCCATTAAGAATAAAAATAAAGAAATCCTTGAACAGGAGGAACCGTTCGATGAAAACGATGAAGAAGAAATATTGTTGCACCAAATGCGACAAGAAAACATTACAAACTAATTGTTCAGAAGGTTTTACTGGTAGTCAATATTATTTAGATTATGCGTGTGATGAATGTGGAGGTATTAATACTTTTCCCACTAAAACACCTAAAGGATATAAATGAAATTAAAAATTAAAAATATAAGTGATAATCCATTACCATGTTATAAAAACGTAGGTGATGCTGGAATGGATATATGTAGTAATGAAGATGTGAAAATTTCTCCATTTAATTGGAAACTGGTATCAACTGGAATATTTTTAGAGATACCGGAAGGTTATGAAGTACAAGTTAGGTCACGGTCAGGGTTAGCAGCTAAACATGGTATTATGGTGTTAAATAGTCCAGGTACTATTGATTCTGGTTATCGTGGTGAAGTTAAAGTTATTTTAAAGAATCATGACCATCATTCTTATTATGTTAAAAAGGGAGATAGAATTGCACAGTTGGTTATGGCCCCAGTAGTTACAGCAGAAATTGAAGAGGTATCAGAATTAACTAATACTGAACGTAATGAAGGTGGATTTGGGAGTACAGGGAAATGACAGATAAAAAGAAACATTATGTTGATAACGAAAAGTTTTTTATAGAAATTAAGAAATGGAAGCAGAGAGTTATTGATGCCAGAGAAGTTGATGATCCAGATCCACCATCAACAGAATATATGGGTGAATGTTTTTTAAAAATATCCGAGAACTTAGCATGGAGACCAAATTTTATTAACTATACATTTAGAGATGATATGGTTTCTGATGGGATTGAAAATTGTTTGTTATATGCTCATAACTTCAATCCAGAGAAATCAAAAAATCCATTTAGTTATTTTACACAAATTATACACCATGCTTATGTAAGACGTATTACAAAAGAAAAGAAACAAATGCATATAAAATATCTTTATGTAGAGCGTTCTGGTGTATTAGATCAGATTGATATTGACACTGAAGATAATCAAAAAAATACTAAGAAGTTTGTAGACTATTTAAAAGCACATGAAAAATATGCTGACAATCCTCAACCAAAGAAACCAAAAAAAAAGTCTAAACTTGAGTACTTTATGAAATGAAACTTCTATATCCATTAGCAAAGAGATTTATCGCAGGACATGATTTTGATTCTGCTAAACCAGTTATTGCTGATTTAAGGGAACAAGGTTATGGAGTAACGATTGATTATCTTGGTGAATTGAGTACAACTATTGATGATTGTGAAAAGGCAGAAAAACAATATTTAGATATAATAGAATATTATAAAAAACCTTTTAAAACAGGTCCCATTGATATATCTATCAAACCAACCCAACTAGGTTTAAAACTAAACAAAGAAATATGTTTTAAATTACTATCAAATATAACATCACAAGCAAGACAATATGACATAACTATTCGTTTAGATATGGAAGATTCCTCTGTAACACAAGATACGATTGATATGTGCTTGAGGGTATGGGAGAATAATCCAAATATTGGTATAGCTCTTCAAAGTAATCTTTACAGAACTATTAATGATCTACCAGTATTAATGTCAAAAGGAATATCAGTTAGATTAGTTAAAGGCGCTTATAAAGAAAGTATAACAAAAGCATATCAACAAGACGTTTTTAAAGTTGATGCATATTTAACATTATCACGGGTATTATTATATGGTAACAAGAAACATGCTATCGGGACACATGATGAAACCATTATTGAGTTCATTAAGGAACAAGGTAACCCCTATACTCATTATGAGCTGTTATACGGGATTAGAAGGGATATAAGTTCTTCCTTGTTAAAGGAAGGATATAATGTTATACTATATATTCCATTTGGTGAAAAATGGCTTCCTTATACAATAAGAAGATTGAAAGAGTTTAAAAACTTAAAATTTGTTATTATTAATATATTAAGGGAAATGTTCAAGTGAACAATTATTATGTTATGTCTTTTGAAGAATGTGCAAGATGTAGACAGTTCGAGCCTGACCATAAACATAGGAATTGTAGTTTTGATATAGAACGTAAAGGTAGTATAACAATACAAACTTTTGAATGTACAAGATGCCATTTTAAGTGGACTAAGGAATATAATCATGAAAATAGCTCTGATAACTGACCAACATTTCGGTGGGAAACAAGATAGTCAATCCTTCTTAAATTATATAGAACATTTCTATACTAAGCAGTTTTTCCCTTACTTGTTAGAAAACAATATTAAAACAGTTGTTGATTTAGGTGATACCTTTGATCGTAGAAAGTATGTAAATTTTCATACGTTACACCAGGTAAAGCAGTTTTATTTTGATAATTTAAATAAATGTAGTATTACGTTATGTTCTATTGTAGGTAACCACTCCACATACTATAGAAATACTAATAGTATTAATAGTTCTGAATTACTCTATGGTCATTATGAGAATATTAGCACATATCCATCCCCAACTACAATAACATTAGACGGTACAAATATTGATTTAATTCCGTGGATAAACTCTGAAAATTATGATGAGACAATAGAGTTTATTAAAAACTCAAAATCACAAATTGCCTTTGGACATTTAGAAATAGATGGATTTGCTATGTATAAAGGATATGTAGCAGACTCTGGGCTTTCTAAAAAGATATTTAACAGATATGAAGTAGTATGTTCAGGACATTATCACCATAAGTCAAGTAAAGGTAATATTCATTATCTTGGAGCTCCTTATGAAATCACTTGGAATGATTATGATGATCCTAGAGGGTTTCATGTGTTTGATACAGAAACCAGAGAACTAGAGTTTATCCGAAATAAGTTTAGGTTGTTTGAGAAGATTTATTATGATGATAGTGGTAATATTGATTATAGAAAATTAGATACAAACAATTATAAAAATAAAATTGTTAAATTGATTGTAGAAGAAAAAGAAAATCTTTCTTCATTTGAAGATTTTGTTGAAAGATTATATAAATCAGAAATAGCAGATTTAACTATACTTGAAGATTTATCCGAATATTCTATGAGATATAACGATGATGATGATGAGGATTTGGAAGTAGGTAATACATCAACATTTCTTAATGAATATGTAGATAGTATGCCAGAAGATAATGTTAAAACGGATGAAAGAAAAAAGGTTAAAAAATTGTTACAAGTAATTTATGATGAAGCTTTAAATATTAATGACTAAGGAGAAAAATTATGAAAGAGAATACTAATTACATTTGGATTACCACTTCTTTTGAAGGATTCCATTCTTATCCTGATGCACCTGATGAAGTAGCATTTTTAAAAAATAAACATAGGCATATGTTTCACTTTAGAATTTACATAGAGGTTTTTCATGATGATAGGGAGATTGAGTTTTTTATGTTTAAGGGAGATGTAGAAAATATGATTAACTTTATCTCTATTGATAATAAATCATGTGAAATGATCAGTGATGAATTGCATTATGCAATTAAAGCTAAGTATCCTAAAAGAGATATCACAATAGAAGTTAGTGAAGATTTAGAAAATGGATCTCATAAAAATTATGGAAAGGATGCTTAATCATGAGATACTTTATTGATATAGAGTCCATTCCTGCTAGATATTCTACACAATGGCGGGAATGGATTCCGAAACTATCAAAAGCAGAATCTGTTACTATTAGTGGTACAGATTATACTGGGTTAACTAAGGGTGGTTTTTTTGATTTTAATAGTACTAATGTATATAAAGCCGAACAAACGGTAAAACTTGGTGAATTGTTCAGAGATGGTAAAATAAAAGATGGTGATGAGTTTTTCTTTTATGATGTATGGCATCCTGGGGTTATTTCTCTAAAATACATGATTGATTTAGGTAAGATAGATTGTAAAATATATGGTATTATGCATGCCGGGTCGTATGATGAAACTGATATACTTGGTATGAATAAATTATATTTATGGGCAGATAGTTTTGAGAAATCTATCTTTAAAGCTTGTGATAAAGTTTTTGTTGCATCAAATTATCATAAAGATATGATATTAAGACAAAGATCAGCTCAAACATATTCAACTGGTTTACCGTTTTGTTTTGATGATTTGGAAAAGTATAAAATTCTTAGCAGTCAAAAGGAAAATATATTTGTATTTCCACATAGACTATCACCTGATAAACAACCAGAAATATTTGATGATTTAAAAGAGATGTTTCCAGATTATGATTTTATTAAGACAGGTGATTTGGATTTAAGTAAACCTGAATATTATAAATTGTTAGCTAAATCCAAATTCCAGTTTAGTTGTTCTTTACATGAGAATTGGGGTATTAGTGTTTTTGAGTCAATGTTTTTAGGTTGTGTTCCAATTATCCCAGATAGGTGTTCATATAGAGAAATGTATGGTAGAGATTTAGTTTATGAATCTATATGGACATATAGTCCAAAACATTGGAAACAATATAAAGATCATTTAAAAACATATATAACGATGGTTATGTTACAGTATGATGAATATTATACCCGAACGCAGCTTCGCATGGAAAGGGTTAAAAAATATTATTGTGATTGGGATAGAATTGAAGAGGAAATGATTTGATTAGATTAAAAACTATACGATTTAAAAACTTTCTTGCAACTGGTAATAGATTTGTAGAAGTAAAGTTAGACAAAGAACCCATGATGTTGGTTGTGGGTAAAAATGGCGCTGGTAAGTCTACCTTGATTGATGCTCTTACATTTTCATTGTTTGGTAAACCATTTAAGAAGATTAATAAAAGCCAATTGATGAATACTGTCAATGAGAAAGACTTAATGGTAGAAATTGAATTTTCTGTTGGTAGAGTAGAATGGAAAATTAGAAGAGGTATGAAACCAGCTATTTTTGAAATTTATCAGAATGATAAAGTAATAAATCAAGATGCTAAAGCAACTGATTATCAAAAGTATTTGGAAGAGAAAGTTCTTAAATTAAATTTTAAATCATTCACTCAGATTGTTGTATTGGGTTCGGCTTCATTTGTTCCTTTTATGCAGTTGACAACGAATGATCGTAGGATTATTATTGAGGATATTTTAGATATTGGTATTTTCTCTATTATGAAGAATCTTGTTAAAGATAGATCAGGTATATTAAAAGAGGAGATTACCGAATTAGAATATAATATTAAATTATTGCAAGAGAAGATTGTTTTACATGAAAAACATATAGAGGAATTGAAAGCCAAATCCTCTAAGAAAAGAGAAGATAATAATGATAAAATTAAAAAACTTCAAAAGACTATTATTGCAATAGAATCTGAAATTGGTGATTATCAGGAAAAAATATGGACGCTTCAAGAGGAGATTGATGACCAAACTACTATTGTAAAAAAACATAAAGACTTAGATAGTTATAAATTACAGATTGATAAAAATCTAAAGAAATTAAATAAAGAAAATAAGTTTTTTGAGGATAATGAGACTTGTCCTACTTGTGAACAAGATATTGATGAGTTATTTAAAAAAGATAAATTACAACAAATATCCGCCAATATTAATGACATGAATGACGGTGTAAATAAACTAAACAAAGAAGTTAATAAAGTAACAGATCGTTTAGATGAAATTGCTGAATGTAATGATAAGATACAAGAGGTAGAAAGCCTTATTACAAGGAGACATAGTGATATAAGAGCACATCAAACATTAATTACTAGACTTCAGGAGGAGATATCGGAAACTAATGTTGATATAGATGATGATAAGAAAAGATTAATGGAAAATGAATTAGATGATAGTAAAAAGGTTAGGTTACAGTATGTGGTACAGAGGAGATATTATGATATATTGGGTAATATTCTAAACGATAAAGGAATTAAAACAAGAGTTATTAGAAAATATCTTCCTGTTATAAATGATCGTGTTAATAAATACCTAAAAGATATGGATTTCTTTGTGAATTTTCAGTTGGATGAGAACTTCAACGAAACTATTAAGAGTAGACATAGAGATGATTTTTCCTACTATTCTTTTTCGGAAGGAGAGAAAAAAAGAATAGATATAGCTCTGTTATTAACCTGGAGAAATATAGCAACGATGCGTAATAGTGTCAATGTAAACCTGTTAATACTTGATGAAATATTTGATGCTTCTTTAGATCAGGCTGGTGTAGACGATTTAATGAAATTATTTAATGTATTGAAGAATACTAATTTATTTATTATATCACATAAATTAGATGTATTGGATGACAAATTCCCTGCAAAGATTACTGTAGAGAAAATTAATAACTTTTCACAAATGATATTTGAATGAAACAAACAAAATTAAGTAGTTTTTTTGAATCGTGTTCCAGTGTTGGTAGTGGATTTATAGTAGCACTTTTAGCTGCATATTATATATTTCCATTATTAGGTGTAGAAATTACGTTTGTTCAGAATTTTCAGATAGTATGTATCATGACTATAATATCTATTATTCGTGTATATATTATCAGAAGATTTTTTAATAGGAGATTCTAAGAATGAAATACTTAGTAGGATTAGTGTTTATGTTGTTTACTAGTGTCGCATCAGCTAATATATTATCTGGCCCAACAGACCTTCCAAATTTAAGAATTACTGTTATGGAAAACACAAATGGTCAAATTGTAATTATGAAGATAGATAAGACAAGTGCTTTTAGACGATGGAGTATTCATAAGAATGATGTTATTTTAGAAATGAATGGAGAAGATGTTACAGTATTTGATTTGATGGCATTGGGTCCTGATGATAAACCAAAATTAAAGATTTTACAATTTGGATATGGTAGATCACCAAACGGGGACATAAAACATCATCGTATTGATTTGAAGCATTCATTGTATTATCCTCCCAATTATCAGGAGTGTTGTTGATGCCTTTATATAGTTATCATTGTGAACAATGTGATGAAGTTTATGAAAATATGAGAAGTATAAAACAAAGAGATGTTAAGTTGATATGTCCTCGATGTAAAGAGTCATGTACAAGAATACTTGATTTATCTTCTTTTCAGTTGAAAGGTGGTGGTTGGTATAACGATGGATATAGTAATAAAACAATAAAAAAAGAGGAGAAAGAGGAATGAAATTTATAGCAGTATTGATGATGTTAGTGTTTGTTGGATGTGCTTCTGAAAGACCTAGTAGAACTAGTTCACAAATTTTATCACCCGATAAGTTAAAAATGATGATTGCAGTAAATCCTGATATTAGTCACCCAGAAAGAGAT
>MPLX02100473.1_pt1 | contig 16216 bp, 13 predicted proteins | sample 1617341 | NCBI WGS metagenome assembly MPLX02 (sample SAMN05944804, study PRJNA350692) | marine metagenome | biome: marine; feature: ODZ; material: water; isolation source: 120 m water sample filtered on 0.2 um supor filter | place: Pacific Ocean | collected 2012-04-08 | depth 120m m | reverse complement strand
CACACCGATGATGGCGACAACAACCAATAATTCTATTAGGGAGAAACCTTTTTTTTTATACAAACAAAAGTGTTTAGAAAACATGTCTCCAGGATTCTACCGTGACCTCCCCTATACCTGCTCGACCCGCAGGCGGCGCTCCAACGATTAAATTATCTTTTTTTGTCCAGCCTGTTGGAAGAGATGTGGAGCTGGAGGAAGTGGCGCCGCTCAATCCAATATAAATCTTATCCTTGTAAATTATTGCCTCAGTGGCAACTCCTGCTCCCAAAGAGACATTTTCCAAGACGTTTCCGCACTTATAATCATGGGAGGAAAGATAGGCTTCGCCAGGATTACATGGATTTGCCTTATTAGGAATGTAGCGTGAAAAATATACTGTCCTGTTGGAGACAGTTGCCTTGGCAGTTGTTTTTTCATTGGCTTTTAAATCAATGTACCATCCTTTTTCTGATGAAGTGGGGCAATTCGCTGATGTGGAAGTCACATTACGGCACTTATTCACAGAAAAAGCAGTAGCGCTGGTGTTATAATTTGGAAAGTCAGCATCTTTTAATCCGTAGAGCCTGTTCTTTATAGAACTTGATTCTTTTTGCAATTGAAGCTGATCTCCCGTTCCATAATAAATCCAAAGTGCATTATCAGTATCAATTGAGGCTGCGACATCCTTCATGACGCGCCTGCCGTTCGTCTCTGTTGATTCCGCGTCAAATATTTGCTGGATGTCATAAAGAGTCCCCTTGTCAGTCAAGTTCAATTTCCATAATTTACCTTCATAATCAGCGAAGTAAGACATCGCCCCGTAATAGTTTGCAAGGGGTGAGCCATCAGCGTTAATAGGGATTATGCTTACAGGGACGGAATTAACCACGTTATTGCCTGACTTATCTTCAACATTTACACGTTTTAAAACTTTCCCCCCGTCCTCCATGTCTATTACATAAACAGCGGAGCCGTAGTTTGTGTTAACCCCATTATTGAAACCGGCCCCGAAGACAGCGACCCATTTGTCATTGTTACTAATTCTCATTCGCAGAATGCGCGGAGTTGACCAGCTTTCCCCTAGTTTAGAAAAATCATAATCACTAGGTATCGAACTGGAATAAGAATACCTGTTTTTGCTGCCAGAAGAATTCCAATAGGTGATAATCTGCTGAGAAGGATCGTTGTCAAAAGTGAAAAGATGCGTTGGATTATCTACATCAGTTATGTCTAGGGCGAAATAAGAACCGCCTCCTTGCCCAAGTCCCGTTAACACGACCGTGCGCCATTTTTTATCGTAATAGATATCTTTGACAACAGGGCTGCCGTCAACACCGTAAATGCTGTTAGATGACTTGGATTTTGACGAAACAACATTCCGCAAATTTGATTTTAGCGAAGGAGGAATGAAAGCCCACAACTCTTCCCCCGTAACAGAAGAGAATGCATGGAGCATGCCCCCGTTCGATCCTGCAAGTATGATTTGTTTTCGGTTCTGATTGCTGAGTCTGAAATTATCATACTGATTGTCATTTCTATAAAAACTTTCTGAATAAACATTGGACGAACCAGAAGGGGCGCTTGGCGGACCAACGACCGTGACTTGAGAATGATAAATATCAGCTAACTTCCATCGCTCATCGGTCGTGCTGCCATCATTATCCTCATCAAATGAATCTATTCCGCGGATAAAATCAATCAACTTATTCGCATTGGCATCTGTGTCAGGAGTCGCGCCATAATATAAATCACCTTTGAGATAACCTAAGTTCGAGGTAGTAAAGTTATTTGTCCCTGTTGGATATCCGCTTCCAACAGTCCATATGTTTCTGTTAGCAGCCTTCACCTTGCTTAATTTCTCCCCCGCATCCCACACATTCTTTCCAATGGATCCATCTGCATTAAGTTGATATTTAATTAAATGACCTTCCCACTGTGAATCCTTTTTATAATTGAATTTTGACTGGAAAATATGATCACCGTATTTCAAATCAGGCATGATAGCCGGCGCGGTGAAGGTTAAGCTGGAGGCCAGCACTTGGCGTATGGCATCAGTCAACTTTTGAAGCAATGCGGCTTCATCATCGGCAAACAAAGGAGTGACAGTCCCCCCGGCCTTCGCCAAGCTTGTGTATTTTGATGTGTTGGAGTAACCCTGAAAACCAAGTACGAATGTTTTTATTCCATCCCCGTTGAGCATGTTTTTGGCAACACTGTCCGGATTGGGCGAGCCGTACCAATCCCCGTCACTAATGACAATGTTGTAGTTGTTCTGACAATTGGCATTTGTTGCCATTGGTGAGTTTGATCCTTTATAGTAATTGTGCGCCTTTTGAAGAGCTTGCCCTAAATAGGTTCCTCCGCCGGCTTTAACGTTGTCTATGTCCGTGAATATTTGTTTAGCCCCATTATCTGAAATATTGATGCGAATTTTTGTTTTATAAGAGCTTCCCCACTCCATGAGTCCAAAATTAGCCCCCGAAGTCAGATCGGAACTTGATACAATTTTTTTAATCACTCTCTTGGCAATTGTCATGCGGTCTTCCCTTTGACCAAATTTTTGCCCGAATGTGCCGAATGAAGCACTTGCATCATACTTTAATACTCTTCTTCCATTATAATCCGCCAGGTAGATTTGATCATTATATATGTCAAAGCCAAAAGAATATCGCCATTGCGTATCGCCTGATCCATAACTGCCAAAGTGATCTACATAATTGATATTGGTGTCATATTTAACTACATTATGACAGTTAAGATCAACAAAATAAACATTCCCTGAACTGTCAGCCTCCATGTCATATACACGTTTGGCTTTAGTGCCTCCGGACGAAGTTAAGCAAGTGTTAGTCATGCCTTGAAATCCTAAATATGTGCCACTTGAATCAAGTTTAACTAGATCCCCACCGTAACCAGGATTTTTCCAAATCCAGATATTGTCACTGCTATCTATCGCCATTGGACCAATCTTTTCGTTATAGACTATCTCACCTGTTTTATTGCAACTAGTGTTATACTGAAATATCTTTGCTAACTGGCCAGTGCCTGAAGAAGAAGGATAAGAATAATAACTTGTAACATGAATGACATTATTGGAGTTTATCTCAATGTCATCCCAGTCTGAGACGCTATATGGAAGTTTCACCTTACATCTGAAGGTCCCACTGGAATCAAAAGATATGAAACGGTCATTATAATAGTCCAAAACGTAAATGTTATCATTGCTGTCTATATCCATGTGCGTTGGGTATCTGAAATTATAATTACCCGTTCCGTAAGAACCAATGGTTTTTAAGTAAGTGCCGGAGGAATTGTATTTTTTTATTCTATGATCGTCATATTCAACAGCGTACACATTGCCGGAAGAATCAACCCCCACATCCTGGGAACGCGTGCTGACAACCGAACCGGTAGACCACCCCATACTTCCGGAATTATCTAGCATTAACAGTATGTTAGCCTTGACATCCGCCTTACCGGTTCCGGGCGGAGGTGATTTTGCCAAAACGGGGAAATTTATAAAAAATAAGAAGATAAATGCAAAACTTACCGTAACTAATTGATAATGTTTATTTTTCAAGTTCTTCATTATATTTATCTATGAGAGTGGAATATTTTTTGGATACGATTTCAATATTTTGAATTGTTTCATCAGGGGTGAAATGAATGAGTAAAAAAACATGTTTGAAGGTAAGCTCCCAATGGTAGAATTTCATTCCACTGGCCCCATCATCCTCTGCCAGTTCGTTTGGCTTTCCGTAATAGTAAGTTAAATTCTCTAAATGATTAATAGTGGTCAATCTGTCCTCAAAGGAGATCTGATGTAGGTTTTTATTAATGAAGGTGTAGTGAACGGGAAACATCTTGAAATTAGAATCCTTGCATACTTCCTCTGTTGGAATGCGAAAAGAAACTGGAGCATCAGGCGTGTTTTCAGCATCTCCAATAACATCCGTCTGGGAGAAGAATTCATTGACTCCTCTTTGCATTTTGATTATTTCAAAATCGCAATACGCGAATGCGCAATTGGTGAATAAGAAAAAAAATACAATGAGATTAAGGCAGGTTTTCATCACTACGATGAGACCTCTATAATGGCTTCAATCATGGTGCGCAGTTGCGTGTTGGAACTCCCCGGACCCATGCCGCAGGCAAAGACCTTGTAAAAATAGGTCATTTGACCTCCTGAGGTGCTGTAGTTCGTGCCCATGCCGACACTGCCCCCCGCTCCCACGTTCGTGACCGTTGATTGTCCGTACTCCGTTGCAACCCAGTAGTATTTTTGGTTGCTGTAAATTTTTTTATCTTGGGAAGAGGTGATTCCCATTTCATTGATGATGGTTTGGCTTGAGTTATGGACAACCTTAATTGTTCCACCCAGATCATAGTTGCACAATGTTTTAATGGTGGAATTTCCGTTCTTGGGGAACGTTCCCTTCGCAACTTCTTTGGAAATCCATCGCCTTGCTGATTCAACTCCTGTCTCCGCGCTGAGGAATGTTTGTTGATCACTTTCACTCACGCCCGCAACCTTGCTTTGGCCCGCTGCGTTCATCACAAGTATGGAGGCCATCAGGGTCATGACCAATAAAAGGACCATGGAAACAACCAGGGCAAATCCCCCTTCCTTGCCATCCCTTAGATGCATTTTACGATCATTCATTGCTTGATGTTACCACAATATTTACTGCGAGGCATAATAAAGATTCCTGACTATGACGGAGGTTGAGTAATTATCCCGCAAATACTTGTCATTGGAGGTAAAGGTCCTGTTGCCAAGATTAATGGAAAAGCTTGTATTTTTACTTATATGTTCTTTGGGGCTTCTTAGTAACAAGCCGATTTCCACTTCTGTTGGAATTACCGATTCACCGTAAACTTCGCCAAAAAAATTAATTTCTGCTATTTCTTGATATATATGAGGAATCATTGATGAGCATCTAACTGGATTACCAGTATAGTTGCAAACTTTTTGATTTCCCATTTTAATTGTCATCCCATTTATTACTTGATGACATAATCGACCAGAAAAATTTGAGGAACCACCACTTACGCCAGATTTACTTTTTATAGATGTATCACACGTGTATTCCCAGTAACCTTTTTGATTTAGCATTCCACCACCATAAAATCTTTGATATGTAGTACAAAAATTACCAGGTTCACTTACACATCTGTTCCCACTCACTGGTCTGTCATGAGGGTTGATATAAAAAGCAAAATCTCCATAAAATGGTCGATACTTTCCATAAGGGTTTCGATAATTTGAAATTGATTGCCCATGGTAAGATGTTCCTCCATCTAAATCTGGAACCCAATATATATGTATTTTTGTTGGTCTAAAATATTTGCCAAATTTTAATATAAGTTCACCAGATTTACCAAAGTTGGGCCAGTGACTATTAGGATTTGAATTACTGCATGAATAAGTTGTTTTCAAATTATTATCTATGGCAAAAGTTGCAGAACCACTGTCTGTCAAAGATCCCTGACCTCCATTAACATTATTAACTACATCCTCACATTTTGAAGATGCAGTAGCAGGATAAATAAACTTCATATTACCCTGCCCGTATTCAACCGCTCCCGTGCTGGCAGTCTTGCCGTTTTTCATGCCGTTGAATTGCAGGTCCTCCACATAGTCGGCAATCGGCTGTTCGGATTGAAGCGTTGACGTGTTGGAGCAGTCGGGAGTCGTGCAGCGCAGCACTGTTTTCATCAGCCTGTTCCTGTTTTTATATTGCTTGGTGTAGTAAGAAATCTTTTGACGTTCGGTTTTGGACTTGTCATAGATAATGTCAATGCGGTCGCAACAATTGCCGGCACTGTCCGTTATTTTCACCGCTTCTGAAATGTCTGTGGCATTGAAATCGTTATATCCACCCATGCGCACGTCCCTGGCGATCATCTTCACCACGGCTCTCGCCGACTGGGCCATGTACTTCATGTCCCTTTGAAATTCGAAGTTATTGGAGATGACCATGTAGGAGGCGTAGGCGGCCCCGAGGATGATGGAGCTGATGACAATGGAGATCAGCAACTCAACCAGGCTCAATCCTTGCTGGTTACGGCGCATTGAAGACCTTCTTGAATTGATTTTTTGACTTTCCACCCCTGGTGGCTAAATTAATTGTAACAATGAACACGTCTTTTCCGTCAATGGTTCTTTTAACAACATTTATTTTTCTTTTATCATTACTCTGAGGGGTGCCAAATCGCTTGAAGGCAATCCCCGCCCACTTTGTTTTCTTAACCATATGAGCGCTGTTGCCTGAACCGATGGTCCGAAAATCCATATTGTGATAACTTAAAAGGTTTGGAACATCAGTGATCAAATCCTCAAAGATCGTGCCGGCGATCATGTTCCCCTTCTCCCGGTCAATGCTGCTCATCAGCATGTTTGTTGATGTTGTGGCGAGTCCATAGACGGCGGCAAAGCCAATTCCAATGATCACCGCGGCGACCAGAGCTTCAATGAGCGAAATCCCGTGTTGATTTTTCATTAAGAAATCTCCATCCAGGTTCCGCCTACATTCTTCAGGACTTCATAAAAGCCTGTTTGCCAGATTGTTATGCGGTAAGTGTCATTCTTGTAATTCACCTCAAAGCCGCCTCCGGTAGACGTGCCGTCCTGCTTGAAGCACATGCGGCTTCTTGAGTGATTAAAAGAACTGGAAACATTCGCCCTGTCATCATGTTTTGCCAATATGCGTGACTTTAAAGTTTTTGCATTTCCGTATTCTGAATCAAGATAAAAAATATTTCCAAGGCATGCGGTTGGATCATTCGATATGTGCTGATATATTTGCAGCGTTTTGCTTCCTGCTTGAAATAAAACCATGGTTTTACCTTTAGAGCTGCTAGCAGACTTAGCATAGTCAACTAAAGCGCGAATAGTGGCAATGTCATTCTCCGCTGTGCGAGCTTGGGTCCAGTTACTTATATTAGGCACGGTGATAACTGCGACAATGCCAATTATTGCTAGAACGACAAGTATTTCAAGAAGGGAGATGCCCCCTTCCTTTTTTTCATTGGGTGTCTTCATAATTAATAGCACCTGAATTAAGAAGATTTTCAATTGATTTTTCCATTTGCATCATTCCATCAGCAAGACCCGTCTGCATCGCACTTGGAATTTGATGGATTTTATTTTCTCGAATAATATTTTGAATAGCAACATTACAAACCATGATTTCAAAAGCAGCCAAACGTCCTGAACCATCAGCTTTCTTGAACAAGCGCTGCGTCATTACAAGTTTGAGTGAAGTTGCTATTTGTGCCCGCACCTGATCTTGTTGAGACGGTGAGAACACATCAATAATTCTATGGATGGTGTTCGGCGCTCCGCTGGTGTGCAATGTTCCAAAAACAAGGTGGCCGGTTTCAGCTGCGGTCAATGCTAGTGCAATTGTTTCTAAATCCCTTAATTCACCGACTAGGATGACATCAGGATCCTCTCGCAAGGATGCGCGCAACGCTGAAGCAAAAGAAGTTGCGTGGTATCCGACTTCACGCTGAGAAATGATTGACTGTTTTGGCTGATGAATAAATTCCACAGGATCTTCAATTGTAATGATGTTCGCGTCCCTTGTTTCGTTGATTCGATTAATCATGGCAGCCAGACTTGTTGATTTTCCGCATCCTGTTGGACCCGTGACAAGTATCAATCCGTTATGAGAATTAATAACATCGCCTACTATTGATGGAAAATTAAGATCGTCAAATTGCGGGATTTGGGATTCAATTTTTCGTAAAACTATATTCTGCCCATTCAGGCCAAAAAAAACATTGGCTCTAAAGCGTAAATCTTGAATTTGAATGGCGAGATCTACATTTTTTTCATTATTTAGTTTGTCTAACAATTCTTTATTCAAGTGTTCTGTTAGAAATTTTGAAACCTCGTTTTTTGAAATAATATTGTTTTCATGCTTAACAATGGAACCATTTATTCGCGTGGCTACGGGTAAATCAGTTTGAATGTGTATGTCGGACAACCCGTGTGCTTGAGCCAATTTATAAATAAAATCATTCATTACAATTTTTAGAAATTATACTACATTCATTGTTGATAATACGAATTGATTTTAATCAATATAACTATTTAACTATTAAATTAAAGTTACAAGCCAAAAACATAATATGCCAAACGGGTTAAATGACTGGTTTTATATTTTTTTAGGGATAAGATAAGAAAATAAAGAGGAATACGCATTTATGAAAGGTTTAAGATTTAATCCTGTTTCAGGAATTAGTAACCTATTAGTTGGCTTCTTAAGTAAATATTCAGTTCAACAAGAAGAAGTAATTGGTGTCGACATCACACCTCGCGTTATACGCTTAATGCAGCTTTCTAAATCTGGTGACAAATGGACTATTGAAAAGTTATCATACCGGCACATTGAGGGAATTGGGGATATTAGAGGAAATCAAAAAAAAATTTCCGAGGAAATACAGGTAGCTCTAAAATCAGGAAAATTTTCCACAACCAATGCTGCTATTTCATTACCTGTTTCCAGTTCAATAATTAAAGTGATTCCTATTCCGTTAATGACGGATGAAGAAATGAAAAAAGCTATTGAATTTGATTCATTGTGGGAGAATTTAACTCAATTGCCCGGAGCATTGGAGGAATACTCTATCTTCTATCAAATTATAAGAAAAGACACTTCAACTAACATGATGGACGTATTGTTTGTCGCGTCAAAATTGAGTGATGTCAATACTTATGTCGATATTGTTTCCAAAGCGGGAATCAATCCCGTCGTCTTAGATGTAAGATGTTTTGCTTTGCGTAATGCATTTGAAACAAAAAAAATCGATAAAAAAACTGACAAACCTCTTGCAATTTTAGAAATTGGAGAATTTGAAAATTATTTATTAATTCTAAAAGAAGAAAATCCCTATGTGAGTGACATTTTTGTTAGTGCGAAAGACAAGGAGATAATCGGACAAGTTCAAAAAAGTAAAGACGCATTATCACAGATTGTAGACCGCTACATTATGCAGATAAGACAAAACTTAACAACATATGCCAGTCGTTTTAAAACTGATAAGATTGATAATTTATTCATCGTTTCACAGTCACCTAATGTTAGTGATCTCATAGAGATTTTATCAAATAAATTAAAAGACATTACTATTGTAAACTTTAATCCATTAAGTGGAATGAACATTCCAGCTCAAGTGAAGGAAAAGGTGGATGCGGAAGATAATAAATCTTCCTTTACCGCTGCAATCGGATTAGCGACTAGAAAATTGGATATTTTCGGATACTATAAAAAAGTGACAGGTGTTAAAAACATTAATCTACTTCCCAATAGAGAGATAATAAAAAAATCACAACGAACAAAATTAATATCCGGCATATTAATCGTAATGATAACCATAGCCATACTATCCATGACAAGTTATTTTGGTTATGAGTTTTATAAGTCATTGTCAAAGAACAAGGAATCTTTAACTGATTATGAAGATATTAAAAATCAACTATATGATCAACAATCAAGATTCAATGAACTGAATGCAGACAAGCAAACGTTGATTGATCAACTCAAATTATCTGAAACAGCGACAACTAATCAAATAACTGCGGCAATAGTTTTAAAAGATATTGCTGTTGCAGCTGGATTAAATATAGCATTAGTAGAAATTAAATTTGACGGACATAATACCTATGTTGTTAAAGGGGAAGCCATATCCGATAAAGCTGTTATTCATTACATATCAACCATTAAAGAAAATTCTATATTCTCAAATGCAATTCTTGAGAAATCTCATATTGCTAAAGAAGGTTCAAATATAAAAATTTTTAAAGCTAAATTAGTAGTTAAAGAAGATCTGATGAAGGCAAAAGTATTGGATCAAGAAAGTATCAGGGAGTAGTTAAAGAACGATGGCATCATTATTGAAAATGGATATCAAAGACTTATTTAAAAAGAAGAAGGGTGAAAAAAATCCTGAGAAGGATATCCAGCAAATTTTAATTAAAAGAATATCTTTAGTTTTCTTGTTATTAGTCGTGATTGCCGGCATTTACTTTTTCTATTTGAATCCAAAGCTCGCAAAACAAACTTTTCAAAAGGATCAATTAGATAATTGGAATATACAAAAAGAAAGTTGCGTTAATGAAAAAAACAACTTGAAAAAGGATGTTTTGAAACTTCAAAAAGAAAAAAAGGAAAAAGGAAGACTTTTTGTTACTGACGAAGAATTCGAAAATTTCTATGCAAATTTAACCGAAGCCACGGTTACTTTTGGTCTTAGGATTATCGATATAACCAGAGCGGATGAAGAACCTGTGTTCGCTTCAATGGAAACAGGAATGGAAGAATTTGATTATTCAAGCACTATGGATGAAACCGCAGATCAAAACAGTTTTGATCAAAACTTCAATTCTGAAGAAATCATAATATCTTGTAATACCCCAATTGAAGAATTTTCTGACTCCGCCCCAATGATGGATCCTGCATATATGGAAAATGACCCTAATATGGGTAATATGCCATTAAATGAGGGGGATTGTGTTGAAGAAACCGGAGAAGGTTGCGGAGAAATAGCCTATTATAAAATGCTAGTTAATTATGAGATAAGGGGTGGTTTCGGTAGTTATTTGAATTTCCGTGATGTTATTGCACAACAAGCAAAAATAGTTAATATTGAAAAAGAGGAAATAATAAAAGATGAAAATGTTCGCGGACAAATTGTTGCAAAAGCAACAGTCTCACTCATAAAGAATCCAAAATGAATAAAAAGTTAATCATCATTTTGTTCTTCTTTCTTTTCTGGGCACCTGCAATTTCTGCAGACAGCGACCCCTTCTCCAGGAGCTTTACTGAAGAAAAAATAGATCCTCTTTCATCTCTTGGAACCTCATCAATTTCCAATGATGATAATGAAGGCATTCATCCCATGATACGATATGATATTAATAAATACTTTCTTAAAGGCGCTGTCATTTCAACTAAAGGATCATTAGCAATAATTAGTTATCCGGGAGGTTTAGATTATATTCTCTATCTAGGAGATCCTATCGGGAATGATATGAATACGTTAAAAAAAATAAACATCAACTATGTCATTGCCGGAAAAAAAGACAGTGAAGATTATCAAATTCCTCTATCAAACCCGGTAATAGCCACTACTGAAACTACTGCTACAGGAAGCCAATAAATGATCTTTTATCTTAGCTCAATCAAAAAAATTTTTCTACTCATGGTAATTATAGCCATAGTCCAATCTTGTGCTCAGATAAAAGAATTAAATAAAGATATGAGCGAAGAAGCGGTAGATTCTTTCGAGCCTGTTGAATTTGTCCTTGAAAAAGAATCAGTCATTGAGGAAACTAGTAGTTTGGGTCCCAAAATTAATAAACCAGAAATGGGAACAAGAAGGATATTTATAGATGAAAATGTCATCACTGATTACACAAAAATTATTGATCGGAATTTTGACGAAACGTTCCCTATTAATGTAAATTTTGACAACGTTGATATTCGAACCGTAATGCAAACCTTTTCAACAATCACAGGAATAAACATTTTAGTTGGTGATGAAGTTGAGGGTGTTGTTAAAGCAAAAGTGATTGATGAAGATTGGGATGATGTCTTAGAGGCAATTCTAGAAATTAAAAATATTGCTTTAACTCTAAATACGGATACCAATATTGTAAGAATTCATAAAAAGGACGTCCTATCCGCGCAAGAAGAATACAACAGAAAACGTAAGGCTGAAATTAGAAAATCAATTGAGCTATCAAAATCAATTGCTCCTGTGCGATCTGAAATTTTTAAACTTTTTTACAGCGAGCCTTCAAAAGTAAAATCTCAAATAGAGGAAGTGTTAAAAAATATAGATGCTTCCTCATCAATTAGTGAGGGTGAAACAAGTTCTGCGGAGAATGCTACTGGAGCAAGTCAAAGAGTTAAAATTACAGTAGATGAACGTCTGAGAGCCTTAATAGTGTTGGGCACACTGGAAGATTTGGATTTTATTGAAAAACTAATCAATCAAGTAGATGTGCCCACGCAGCAAATTTTAATAGAAGCCTTTGTTGTAGAAGCGGGTTCGGACTTTGATAAGGAATTAGGAGCAAGAGTCGGAGCAAAATATGGTCCTGCTGGAATTGGCATTTATGGCAATGACTTAACTAAAGGAGATACTCTTGCAACTGTAGGAGGCGTTGTGGGTGGTGCTGCAACAAGTTTAAGTCTTGGTGGAACAACTGGTGCTGTTTCTAATCAATCTGTAACAGGCGCTACAGGAAGTCTTGGCATCCTTCTTGATACAACAGCTCTGGATCTGCAAGTTGAACTAACAGCGATGGAATCAATGGGAATAAGTAAAATTATATCCAATCCAAAAGTCTTTACTCTAGATAATGAAACGGCTACAATTACACAAGGTTATGAGATTCCTTATGAATCTACTTCTTCTGAGGGCACTGAAACAGAATTTAAGGAAGCAGCTCTTAAATTAGAAGTCACTCCAAGCATTGTCGGTGATGGAAATATTATAATGGATGTTAAAATAAATAAAGACACGGCTGACACAACACTATCCAATCCACCAGTATCAAAAATGGAAATTACAACGAAGCTGTTGATTGCAGATGGGACCATAGTAGTAATTGGTGGTATATATAAGGAGGAATTTGCGGATACTGTAAGTAAAACACCTGTATTAAGCGATCTTCCCATTATTGGAAATTTATTTAAAAAAGTCGATAAAGCGGAAGATTTAGATCGCTTACTCATTTTTATAGCACCAAAAATTTTATAATTTTCATATGAGTAGAATAATATCTGATGAAGCCGCCAGGGAATTAACTACTATGGCTGTTAACAATGGGATTATAAGCCAGGAAAACAGTGATAAAATGATATCCCTCAATCAAGAATCTGGCAAGTCAATCATATCAATACTCTTTGATAATAAATACATGGATGAATTTTCTTTGGCAAAATTAGTTGCCGAATCTTACGGTTTAAATTTTCAAGAAATCGATCCTGATAACATTAACCCCGAAGCACAAAATAAACTTAACCAAAACTATATACAGTCCAACTCTGTTTTCCCTTTTGATATTGAGGGATCAACAATGAAAGTAGCAATATGTGATCAAACAAAACTCAATTTAGAAAAAAACATTAAAGTTATTACAGGTATGGATGTTGAGTTGGTACTAGTTACAATTAATAATCTTGAAAAACTTTTTTCTAAAGCTGGTTTAACTCCAATTATTACACAAGAGATTGGAGTACTAGGAACTCTCAAGAAAATAGAGGATGAAGAGCCTAAAGCAGAAATAATAATTACAGAAAGGGATAAAACAGAGGCCGAAAATTTTGTAACAGAAATTCTCACGGAAGCTTATAAACAAGGTGTCAGTGACATACATATTGAATCTTTTCGACAAAGAAAACGTTTAAGATTTAGAATAGATGGGATTTTAATAGTCCAAAAGGATTATGAAAAAAAAATTAACGAAAAATATTTGGCAGTAGTATCTATCCTTAAATTGTTATCAGGAGCAAGAATTGAAGAAAAAAGATTGCCGCAAGACGGAGCAATTCAGTTTTCTTCCGGTAAAATTGAATTTGATTTACGAGTATCCTTTCTTCCTGTTCAGGGCTCATCAGAACGTGTTGTCATGAGGCTCTTACGCAAGGATTCCATAAGATTAGAATTAAAAAAACTAGGATTTGAAAAAACAGATTTTGACAAAATAAATGATGCAATTTACGCAACACAAGGTTTGATACTAGTTACTGGACCAACAGGCAGTGGTAAAACTACAACTTTATATTCTATATTAAATGAACTTAATGATGAAAAAAAAAATATTCTTACTGCAGAAGATCCAGTTGAATATGAACTTGAAGGAATCTCACAGTCACAGATGAAGTCTGATATTAATTATACTTTTGCTAAAGCTCTGAGAACTTTTTTGAGACAAGATCCAGAAATCATTTTAGTTGGAGAGATTCGAGATAAAGAGACTGGAAGTATTGCCGTAGAATCAGCTTTAACGGGTCACTTGGTTCTCAGCACCCTCCATACTAACGATGCAGTAAATACAGTTACTCGATTAGTGGATATGGGTATTCCAAATTACTTGGTTTCTGCTACATTAACCTTGGTAATTGGACAGAGGCTGCCGCGACGTATTTGTGGTAATTGTCAAACATTAGATAAACAAATTACAACAAAAGTTCTAACTCAAATTGGAATTACGGGAAAAATAGACGCTTATAAAGGTAAGGGTTGCTCAAAATGCAATCAAACGGGTTATAGTGGAAGGCAGGGAGTTTACGAAGTATTAAAAATGACCCCTTCAATTCAGGATGCGATATTAAAAAATAATACTGCGCCAGAAATTGCAGCCATAGCAAAAGAGGAAGGATTTAGAACAATGCAGGACATAGGTAAGGATTTAATTAAGAATGGAACTTTGTCTTTTGAAGAGTATCAACGAACATTGCACACTAACTGAAATAAGTAATGCCAACATTTGAATACAAAGGTATCACCGGTGAACAGAATAAATATACTGACGGCATTATTGATGCAATTAATGAAGATGAAGCGGCCTACAAACTTCGCAACCAAAAAATAATTATTACATCTCTTGTTAAAACTAAGGGTCAAGTCAAGGAGAAAAAAGACTCGAAGAGCATTTTTTCTTTTATAGAAAATTTTGGCAGAATTAAACAGAAGGAAGTAGTTCTTTTCTCAAAAAAAATTTCAACAATGATAAGAGCAGGATTGCCTGTTCTTGATTCCCTAAAGATGGCAAAAGATCAAGTGAAGGAAAAAAAATTAAAAAAAATCATTAACGAAATTCTCAATGATTTGCAAGGTGGCACAGACTTGTCCGGATGTTTTGAAAAACATCCTAAAGTATTTGATAATATCTACATCAATATGATTAAAGCTGGCCAGGCAAGTGGTAAATTAGATATTTTTTTGGACAAATTAGTTAGCATTCTTGAAAAAAGAGAAAAAATTAAATCACAAATTAAAAGTGCCATGTTTTATCCGATAATTCTTATTTCTGTAGCGTTATTAATTACCGTGTTTATGTTAATGAAGGTAGTCCCTACATTCACGAATATGTATAACAGCATGAATGTAGAGCTTCCAAAACCTACGCAAATGATCATTGCTGCAAGTAATTTTGTCGGTAGCATTAGCGGATTAATAACTTTAATTATCTTTATATCAGCTTTTATTTTACATGGGTTTTTGATGAAATCTGTTCTAGGTTATAAAAAAACATTTGATAGAATTATTTTAAAATTTCCTCTTTTTGGCAACATTATCATCCAATCCACCATTGCCAGAATAGCTCTTATAAAAGCCAATTTATTTGCAGCAGGCGTTGATGTTCTAGAAATACTGGATATAGCAATGTCGACTACAACCAATACTGTTTTTATATCTTCATTGGAAAAGGTTAAAAGAGGCGTGTTTTCAGGAGAAGATATGTCCAAACTAATTTCAAAAGAGCCCGTATTCCCAATAACCTATTCTCAGTTAGTCGCAGTAGGTGAAAAAACGGGAAATCTTGAAGAAATGTTTACCGCCATTTCGAATTACTATGAAGAGGAATTTGATAATATTGTAAAAAATCTTTCCACCATGTTGGAACCAATCGCCATAGTAATTATTGGCGCCCTTATTGGCGTTCTTTTAGTTGCATTGTATATGCCTATATTTAAAGCAGGATCGGTAATTGGATAATTAATAAATATTTTCTTCTCAATTGCTATTCCTTTTGGACAGTTGAAGACAAATAATTATTACTGGATGCCCCGGTATTAGTTTTAATCCAACAGAGATTGTAGTTGTTACAAGAAAAGTTTGTACGTCCCACAACTGTTGGTTTTTTTGAATCCAAATAAACTGCTCTCTCGGTTGGATTATGAGGATTCATAAATCCTTCATAGTATAGATGATCCCAGATATATTTCACATGGTGCTTAGTTTGATAATGACAAGGTATTTTAAGTGTTCCATGTATATATTTATACGTTAGATGAGTAGCACCCGTAGAGCACTTAGCAAAATTCGCTGAAAGCCATTTAACTATATTGGCGTGATTCGAAGCAGTGGACTTTTCTTTCGCGCTAGCAATGAATCCGTTGTAGGCAACAACCCCCACTGCGGCTAAAACACCAATGATGGCGACAACAACCAATAACTCGATCAATGAAAAACCTTTTCGTTTCTTTTT
>MPLX02149558.1_pt1 | contig 16220 bp, 13 predicted proteins | sample 1617341 | NCBI WGS metagenome assembly MPLX02 (sample SAMN05944804, study PRJNA350692) | marine metagenome | biome: marine; feature: ODZ; material: water; isolation source: 120 m water sample filtered on 0.2 um supor filter | place: Pacific Ocean | collected 2012-04-08 | depth 120m m | reverse complement strand
GCGAATCTCCCATGGACCATCGGCATGTCGACCGCGAACATGTCCCCCAGAGGCATTTACTACACCAGCCGTGATCTGATTGGCGCATCGATCAACATAACCTTCGTTGATGGCATTCGTCAGCTCCACAGTTGATGGACCACCGCCAATACTGACAACCGTGGTAACACCCGCTCCAAGCGATTGGCGGAGCAGGCTTATCGCATTAAATCCAACTCGAAGGTTTATACGTATGTCATCAGGAACATCCTGATTCGGTGTCACATGGACATGAGAGTCGATAATTCCCGGCATCGTGAATTTCCCGATCGCGTCGATTCGCTCCACATCTGGGCCCAGCTTTATTTGATCAGCGTTACCAACCTCTACGATCTTTCCATCCTCAATAAGAATGGTTCCATGCCGCAAGGGATCAGAGCCTGTTCCATCGATGATGGTTGATCCGATAATTGCTTGCTTCTTCATTTCCTCATGAACTCTTTCTGTGTGATCTCAATTTGGAGCGGGATACTAGGATCAACCCGCTACCCTTTACATGCGACCTCAAATAGGCATTTATTTGGTGCGATTACAACAAAGTTACAACAATTAACCGAAAAGCCCCTGCATTTCTGCAAGGACTTCTTCAGTTTGAATTGAGATTAGTATACCCGGGAGTTTTTATACGTCCGTTACAACATATTTGCAACCATCAAGCTTCGATCATTGGGTTGCTGTCGTCCTGATGGTCATTGATCACGATGGTGAAAATGGTAGGTACACGAGGTAGAAATAATTATATTGACTTCTCGAAGAGACGTATATTATTTGTTCCAAGAATATCCTCAATTATTCCCGGACTATGCCCGCGTTCAAGTAACCCATTTGTGACCAGCGGCATGCAAGATATGTCATCGAGCCCGGCAGCAAAATACGAGGCCCCATCGAAATCACTTCCGATACCTACGCTTTCAGGCCCTGCTAATTTAATTGCCAGATCGAATTGATCTAACAGCATATCCATCGGCGGGCTGTAACCGTTTACTTTCTTGGTGAGTAAGTCGAACGGATCAACCATATTGTCGGAATCTGGTTTCTTCGGAATTTCGTCTTCACTGGATGGTTGCCCACCCACAAAACCAGAGACAAAATTTACGTTCATTACTCCCTGAGCTTCCGATAGAGCCAATATCATATCGTTAGTCATATTTCGCTTGTGATTTTGCAAAGACCTACAGCATGAATGCGATGCAAAAATTGGTCGCTGAGATGTTTCCAGCACGTCCAAAAATGCTTTGTCGGATACATGCGATATGTCTACCAACATTCCAAGTTGTTGCATTTCTTTTACAACACCTCTACCGAACTCAGTCAGGCCGCCATGGACATGATCATTATGACTATCGATCCAATCTGACGCGGCACCCCACGCGAGCGTTATAGACCTTACGTCGAGACGATAGAAAGTCCGTAATATCCCTAAATCGTTGTCTATACATCGCCCGCCTTCTATAGAAATTAGTACCGCTATTTTTCCTTCTGATTTAGCTTTAAGAACATCTGCGGCACAAAGAGCAATTACCAGATCATCAGAATTAGCATCTACTGTTCTGTGAATTGCATCAATTTCCCGGATCGCAAGCCTCATGGCATCCAAATCGCTATTTTCTTCACTGATCCATACAGCAAAAAAAGCCGCGTCCACACCCCCTTCTTTTAGTCTTGGAATATCTACGTGGCCCGCTTCTAGCCTCTGGCTGAAATCCGGATCACGCCAAAGCAAATGTGTTGCTGTATCTATGTGAGCATCGAAAACAATAGATTCAGAATGAATTTTTTGAGCTTCGGAAGAAATTTTTAAATTAGTCATTTGTATTAGTGATGTTTGTATTCATGTTTTTGATCGTTACCATTTAGTTAAACCAGATATATCAAGAATAGTTATCGTTAAATGTATTTTGATCTTCGACTATGGGCATTGACACACGGATTCAGGCTAAGAATTGCTTTCGCCGTGTTATATGGAATTCTCACCGCTGCTGCAGGTATTGCGCGTTTGGTGCTATTGGGTGTTCTCCTGGGAGAGATTCTTAAAGGAGAACGGTTAGAAGATCTTCTAATGTTAATTTTGGGTGCAGGGGGGATGGTATTACTTAGAGCGATTCTGCAATACCACAAAGAGATGATCGCCCATCGGACTGCAGCTTCTATACAGCTATCTCTCCGTGAGTCATTGCAACATCAGGTTATCGCCCTCGGTCCGGCATATTTTGCACAGCAACGCACGGGTGATGCGATGCTTTCGATTGTTGATGGAGTCGAACAGCTGGAGACCTTTTTCGGCCAATACCTGCCTCAGCTCTTCACAGCGATTTTGACGCCGATAGGTATCTTCTTTTACCTGATGTATCTAGATCTGCCGATGGCACTAATAGCTTTGGGATTTTCGATATTGACGATATTTGCCCCAGCCGCTTTTCATCGTTGGAATAAGAACGCGTCTATATACAGACGGGAAGCATACGGTGATTTTGCAGCCGAGTTTCTAGATGCTGTTCAAGGATTATTCACCTTGAAATCTTTTGGGCAGAGTAATGCTAAAGCAAATGTTCTGGCAGAAAAGGCGCATGCGGTTTTCAAGTCAACGATGTGGGTTCTAGCAACCAATGCAGGATCATTAGGTGTAACCATTGCCGGGGTGGCGATAGGGGCAGCCATAATGCTGGTGGTTGGTGCCAATCGCGTAGATTCAGGCGAGATGCGATTCGAGGAACTGTTGATCATTCTGATGCTCGGGATAGAGCTTTTTAGGCCTTTTCGTGAGCTCAGCCAGCTATTCCACCAGGGACTTAACGGTCTCTCGGCCGCACATGGTGTTTTCTCATTTCTTGATACTAATCCGAGTGTTACTGATAATCAATCCGATGGCATCGAACCAGAAACTACGGGTCTATCTTTCCGAGATGTGTCATTCAGTTATCCCGGTAGTCGGCAACCCGCATTAAAGGATTTCGATCTCGAAGTTTTACCTGGTCAGACAGCCGCGATTGTAGGCGAAAGCGGTGCTGGAAAAAGTTCCGTAATACGCTTGCTTTTAAGATTTTTCGACGAGGACAATGGGTCGGTTCTGATAAGTGACAAACCTGTTAATGGTCTTAGTCGTGAACGATTATCTAGTCTCCTTGCGGTCGTATCACAGGACACCTATCTCTTCCATGGGACCGTTGCTGAGAATCTCAGGTTTGGTAATCAATCCGCTAGTCTAAAAGACCTCGAAAAAGCGGCTGAACTCGCCAACGCAACCGAGTTCATTAATCGTTTACCGAATGGTTACGAAACATTGATAGGTGAGAGAGGTATTAAACTTTCGGGAGGACAGCGTCAGAGGATAGCCATAGCAAGAGCACTGTTAAAAGACGCGCCAGTGCTCGTCCTTGATGAAGCACTTTCAGCGGTTGACTCTGAAAACGAACACGCGATACAAGATGCACTCGGTCGCCTGATGAAGGGCCGAACTGTTTTAGTAATAGCACACCGTCTTTCAAGTGTAAAAAACGCTGATCAAATTCACGTTATGCGGACGGGCACTGTGGTTGAATCCGGAAGTCACGACGAATTATTAAGCAAAAAGGGTGAATACGCTCGGTTGATGGCTGCACAGGAGGCAGCCGAATCTGAGTCGACGAATCACCAATTCTCAGGAATCGAGAGAAAGACTGAAGTTGCGCCTGTTCGCACCGGTCAAATAGATGATCGAGTTAACATGGAACCTACTGATGCCATCCTCAGAGCTGAAGGTATGGGTTGGCTTCAAACCTTCGGGGTGTTAATGGGATTAATACGCCCCTGGTGGAAAGAGTTATCCCTCAGTTTCTTCCTTGGTTTGGCACGTTTCGTCACATTAATCGGTGTCGGAATAACCAGCGGACTAATCGTAGCTGCCGTAAGGTCAGGTGATCCACGTGAAAACCTAGTACTCATACTTCTGGTGATAGCGCCGATTACCGCGATACTTCATTGGGCGGAGTCCTGGGTTTCTCACGACGTGGCTTTCAGGTTGCTCTCAGAGATGCGTATTTCACTTTTCAGAAAACTTGACCACCTAGCGCCTGCTTATCTTGTTCGAAGACGTACCGGGGATCTCGTCAGTATGGCTACTCAGGACGTTGAGACCGTCGAGTATTTCTTCGCTCATATCGTCGCTCCCGCATTCGTAGCAATAGCCGTACCTGCTGCAGTCCTGGTGACGCTTGGAATATACGGTTGGCCCCTTGCGATGGTTGCTGCACCGTTCCTGATACTGACGGCAATTAGCCCGCTCGTAGCGAGAGATCGCGTTGATAGGTTGGGAGGCAGGTCCAGAGAGAAACTCGGTGAAATGAATTCACATAGCGTTGATACCGTTCAGGGCCTGCATGAGGTTTCTGCCTTTAACATGGGAGAACATAGGCGCAATGAATTCATGCGTATGGCACAGGAATACGTGGACGTTAGGATTCCTTTTTTCAGGGAGCTTACACTTCAGAAAATTTATTTGGAGTTGATCACGGGATTAGGTGGTTTGGCCGTTGCCATAGTTGGAGCATATCTCGTTTCACAAGGTTCTCTCGATGCAAGGTTATTACCGTTATTAACGATTGTTACGATGTCTGCTTTTCTGCCGATCTCAGAGATATCCACGGTGGGAAGATTACTCGCGGATACGATAGGTTCTACTCGCAGGATTTACGCGGTGCAACTGGAACCTGTGCTGGTATCGGACGGAAATGAACGCGATCTTGTAGATACAGAAATCAATTTGGAAGATGTCGGGTTCAGCTATGATTTCACTGACTTCAAAGCGCTCGACCAAGTCGAATTCTCCATAACCCAAGGCGATACAGTAGCTCTTGTCGGACCCTCCGGTGCTGGTAAAACAACGGCGGCACACCTGATAATGCGCTTCTGGGATCCGCAGTCTGGCGAAGTCAGAATTGGTGGCAAGGATCTGCGCAATTACGTCCTTTCAAAACTTAGGGAAAGCCTGGCGCTTGTAGCCCAGGATACTTACCTTTTCAATACGTCGTTACGTGAGAATTTTTTGATCGCTAATCCTTCTGCTACGGACGATGAGGTAACTACTGCAGTGGCCATGGCGGGGTTAAGTGATTTCGTTGAAACGCTTCCAGAGGGTCTCGATACGGTTGTAGGCGAAAGAGGATCGCAATTATCGGGGGGTCAGAGACAAAGAGTCTCTATTGGAAGGGCTTTCCTGAAAGATGCTCCAATACTCGTGCTGGATGAAGCAACATCTCATCTTGATGCAGTTAATGAGTACGCGGTAAGGACTGCACTTGATAAATTGGCCTCAGGCAGGACAACGCTGGTTATAGCCCACAGGTTATCCACCGTTATGACCGCCGACCTGATAGTCGTGATGAACCAGGGTAAAGTCGTTGAATACGGGACGCATGAGGAGTTGTTGGAACGAGGAGGTCTTTACACAAGACTTGTGTCTCGCCAGCTAACCACTACTCGCTCTAAGGGTTAGTCGAACTTACGCCCCTGATGTCGATCATCAAAAGATATTTATTTGGTGCTGTCGCTGAAACTTCGCGAAAAGCCCCTGCATTTCTGCAAGGACTTCTTCAGTTTGAATTGAGATTGATGGGCGGTGGAGGACTCGAATCTCCGACCCCCCTGCTTGTAAGTTATATATCCCCAGTTTCTCACTGTCTCAGGTCGTCTCAGAGGGTTTATATACGTCATTTGGAGTAAATAGCTTCTCTGAAAAATTAACCCTGCGCCTCTAGAGAATAAATTACATCTACACAATTATGTTTTTTATCCCACATTTTCATATCTTCAGATGTCATCACTTCTTCTAATAAATCCATATCTATTACATTCATAGTTAGAATAATTTTCCCATCTCTCACCACACCAATGTCATAGTCTGACATTATTTTGTCCCTTTCATCTTCTAACGAATTCCATAATTCCATGTAATCTTCTGTAGTTCCATCAAAAGTTGATACAACACAAATATTCATTTTTTTCTCCCTCCAATTTAACAACCATTTGAATTTTACAAGCACACACTAACGAACCGAACACGCCAGCACCCCACGCATATGTGAGTGGTTTACGACTTTGCGTTCACCCAAAGAACATTTGAGTAATTGCGCTAATAACCAGAATAAGAAACGCCACGAGACCAAAAACAAGAAAGAAAAGAGCTAAAAATTTAATGTATTTTTGTCTCTTAGATTTATAGGCGTTAAATAAAAAGATCGCTATGGCAATATAGCTAATTGCCTGAAGCATCCATGGGATAGATAGCCTCATACCACGTCCTCTCGTTTTGATTGGTGAACATAGTACGAAATAGCCTTGTATTTTGTGCGCATTGTACGGTTTGTTCATGAACTGTTGAGCATTTAATCCGTCATGGTCTCCAATAACGATGGTGAAATCACCAATACCTAGAGCATCGGGTTCTCTGTCGGGTACTGGTTTACCGAAGCTCCTGTCAGCTAACCATGTGGCATCTTCCATACGCTCTCTGCTGCTGGCGTTCTCGTCACGCAGAACACCCAGAACCACCTCTACGGCATCACACGCCGTCGCACCACATGTGGCATCCTTTGCGCATGAAATATGGAATCGCCGCAACAACATCCGTCACGCCCGCCACAACTCCCCAGTCGCAAGCAGACTACGTCCGTCGAATGGCTCAAACAGCAGAAGACGTAGGATTCGACTCTGTGTGGATCAGCGATCGTACTGTTTATCCCAAAGACCTCGCCACCAGATACCCGGACGAGTTCGGGCCCGGCAAAGCAGACCCCTCAGCGCAAAACGTTCTGGAAGCTGTAACCACGCTCAGCTACATCGCAGGCGCCACAACACGCGTCAAAGTCGGAATGAGCGTGTTGGTTCTGCCATTCAGGCATCCCGTGCTCAACGCCAAGATGCTCACGACTCTGGACGTCCTCTCTGATGGCCGACTCATCGCCGGGTTCGGAATCGGTTGGATGCCAGAAGAGTTCGCCACGATGAACGCAGATTTCGATGAGCGAGGCCGCGTCACCGATGAGCACATTCGCGCCTTCATAGCCCTCTGCCAGGGTGAGGAATACGAGGGCTCGATAACAAGCACCGCGGGCATGACATTCTTCCCTCGGCCGTTGCAGACGCCGTACCCACCCATATGGATAGGCGGCAACTCAAAAGCGGCCATACGACGAGCAGTGCGCCACGGCGATGCCTGGCACGGAATCGGGCAATCTCCGTCCGGAGTCTCCAGCACCAGGAATGCCATTGGCACACTGTGCGAAACGGAAGGGCGCCCCCCTTCGGAAGTAGCAATAACCCTCCGATCAACCCTCGTCCTGAACCGAGAAGTGTTGGATGAAACCGGCCAGCGAAAGACTCTTACCGGCAGCCCTCAGCAGATTCGAAACGACCTCGATCAATACCAGAACGCCGGTCTCGATTACCTCGTCCTATCCATCGACCAACCAACAGAAGATGACACCGCCCAAGCGGCCTTTAGCTTCGCAAAGCTAGCGAACCTGTAATTCTCAGGCTAATCACGCAAGGAAAGGTTCCCTAAACCATTTTCTACGCGAACTTCGCCATAGCCACTCGTACCTGCTCGAAGTCTTCCTTGAGTTCGTGTGCGTAGATGTTCATTGGGGGGGGCAGGTCAGTTTCGTCCCCGGATACAGCACCAACACCGCTAGGTACTACATCAGGTACCACACCCTCATCAGATTTCATGGGGTTTTAGGGGGTTTTAAAGAACATCGGGAGGGCTTTATTCCCTCCCGATTTCCAGTTTGATTTCAGTTTGGTGGGCGATGGGGGACTCGAACCCTCGACCCCCTGCTTGTAAGGCAGGTGCTCTAACCAACTGAGCTAACCGCCCAAACATGCTGGTAGATGAAACCTAAGCTCGCTGTTTGCTACGTGAGCAATACTCGAGCGGTTTCAAATGCCCTGTCCAGGACACGTCGTCTACCAGTTTTTCTATTGCCAAAATGACTTTAACGTTACACAGGCGCCGATTTTACACGGTGCATTCGCGAACCGATCTGTCACATCGTCCGATGATGCCACTGGCATCACCACATAACTAATGGCACTCCGATCAGATCGGAGCGCCGTTGGGAGAATATGGCGCGCTTGGCGGGATTCGAACCCACGACCTCAGCCTTCGCAGGGCTGCGCTCTATCCAGCTGAGCTACAAGCGCACTGAATGTGGATAAACCACGTTATCGAATGTTAATTCAACTTTCACAAAATTGGTGCCGAGGGCGAGAGTCGAACTCGCACGCCCTTGCGGGCACTACGCCCTGAACGTAGCGCGTCTGCCATTTCGCCACCTCGGCACAAGAGGTTAAGTTGTAATTAACCCAGTTGGTGGGCGATGGGGGACTCGAACCTCCGACCTCTTACGTGTGAAGCAAGCGCTCTAACCAACTGAGCTAATCGCCCTTATTTCAAATTATACCTTCTGAAACTCGTATTCCAGACACCAACCAACGAATACATCAAAGATCAAAGTCTAGAAATATGAATGGTGGCGATGGTGAGACTTGAACTCACGACCTCACGCTTATGAAGCGCGCGCTCTAACCAGCTGAGCTACATCGCCACTATGTTGAACAGAAACCGTGATCACAGGTTCCAGCCAATCATGTTAGCCACGGGCTAAACCGTGGTCAACGACATCGGATATCACTGTCTTTGTCAATTAATAAACAACTGAGGATCAACCCGATACGTAATCACCGCTCTTTCCACCACTTTTACGCAGTAACCTCAGTCCTTCGACACTAATAGCACGGTCGACTGACTTGCACATATCGTAAATGGTCAGTGCCGTTAGACTTGCTGAGGTCAAAGCTTCCATTTCCACGCCCGTCTTACCAGACGTACGAACAGTCGCTGTGACAGCGATACCTACGTCATCTGAGAGATCATCAAAATCGATTATTATTTGATCGATATTCAAAGGATGACATAACGGAATCAGTTCTGAAGTACGCTTACCGGCCATAATCCCTGCTACCCGTGCTACGCCTAGTACATCACCTTTATCGAATCCACCTGATCGGATAAGATCTAGAGTGGACTGAAGCATATGGAGTTCACAACGTGCCACAGCAGTTCGAGCTGTTACATCTTTTGATCCAACATCTACCATGCGAGCGTTACCTGATTCATCAATATGGCTTAAGTTAGATGATCCTTCAGTCATTTAAGCACCTGCCTCAATAAATCCTTCATCGAGTATCTGATCTCCACCCCTTGCAGCTGTATTAGCCAATTCATCACAACGCTCATTATCGGGATGACCTGTATGCCCACGAATCCACTCAAAACGTACATCGTGTCGATCACATACTTTTAGCAGCCGTTCCCACATGTCCGGATTTAGAGCCCGCTCCTTCTTGTTACGCATCCACCCGTTTGCCTGCCATCTAGCCGCCCATCCTTTTTCAATCCCGTTGATCACGTACTGAGAATCTGTTGTCAGCACCACCCGCTGATGACCCTTGAGCGCATCTAGGGCGGTAATAGCTCCCAACAACTCCATACGGTTATTTGTGGTGCGAACAAAACCTTGGCTAAATTCTTTTACATTTTCACCATATTTAAGAACTGCCCCATATCCACCAGGACCAGGATTTCCAATTGCTGATCCGTCGGAAAAGGCATAAACAATCGTATCGATATCTTTCAACATTTACCTAAAGTTACCCTGAAGTGGCGACATAGCTATACGAAGGGCTAGCCACCGATGTAATACATTTCAACTTTGCTGACATCTGAATCACTATTAAACTCAGTGTCCCTCGATCGTAACTCTGAATAGCGATCACTCCTACCTGTCCAAACACTAGTAATTATCTCAGCGAGCTCCGCATCAGTAGCCCCTGAACGCATAGGAGTTTTGAGATCCGTTCCACCAGATGCAAATAAGCAGGTAATCAACTTTCCGTCCGTAGATAGTCGAGCCCTTGTGCAATCACCACAAAACGGCTTAGATACTGAAGATATAACACCAATTTCACCACTACCATCAACATATCTATACCGGCTCGCAACCTCTCCTTTGTAATTGGGTTCAATGGGTTCAATCGGAAATTCTGTATTAATGGCATGGATGACTTCGGTGGAGGTGAAAACCTGTGAAAGTTCCCAGCCATTTTTAGTTCCGACGTCCATAAATTCAATAAACCTGACGATAACTCCAGTGCCTTTGAAGTACCGAGCAGTATCAACCAGTGTGTGCTCGTTGACACCGCGTTGAACTACGACATTGATCTTAATTTGTTCAAAACCAAGCGATGCTGCTGCTTTTATACCAGCGAGGGTATTTTCTGGCCCCTGCGGACGCCCTGACATCTCTTTGAATATGTCCGGGTCGATCGAATCAAGAGAAATAGTTAATCGATTCAGCCCAGCATCTTTTAATTCAGTGGCATTGTTTTCAAGTAAATATCCGTTAGTCGTCAGGGCTATATCATCAATACGATCAATAACAACCAATTTCGAAATAAGGTCGGGAAGATTTGCCCTGACAAGTGGCTCGCCACCAGTAATCCGAACCTTCGAAACACCGATTCTCACAAATAATCTTGTCAGACGATCGATTTCTTCGAAGGAGAGGACATGAGGTCGTGGTAAAAATTCATACTTTTCTCCATAAACCTCCGCAGGCATACAATATGGGCACCTGAAATTACAACGATCTGTCACGGAAATACGCAGATCGCGGATAGGCCGACCGAATCTGTCAGTCATATGTTTCGAGACAGGAGAATCAACCATTTAAGACATGAATTTCAAAAAAACTATGCAATAGCCGCGTCGAGGACTCTATCCAATATACCGTTACGAGTGATTTCATTCTTCGCTATATCGTAGTTTTACTGTGAGAAAGCGGCTCTAAAACAAAGCCTTTAAAGTATCTTGCAGCCCTCGTAGTGCAACACCCCGATGACTAATCGCATCCTTTTCAGCAGCAGACATTTGAGCAGTAGTTTTAGCACAACGAGGTATCCAAAATACAGGATCATATCCAAAACCATTATGCCCAATCGGCTCATGCATGATAGCCCCTTCTACTACACCTTCACTTGTTACAAGCCCACCGGGCACACCAGGCCCTGCAACTGCAATCACAGCAATAAACCGCGCAGCACGTTCCCATCCAGGGACATCATGCATATTCTCCAGAAGCAAATTGACCCGATCTTCATCATTAAAACCGTCACCACCATATCTAGCAGACAAAACTCCGGGGGCACCATTTAACGCATCGACAACCAGACCGGAATCATCAGCCAAGGTCACTTCTCCTGATACGTCAGCGTACTGCCGGGCCTTAAGTACCGCATTTTCCTGAAACGTAGATCCTGTTTCTTCTACTTCAATATCGATTTGAAGATCATCAAGTCCAACTACGTCAAATACTCGGTCTATCGATAATTGCGACAGCATTCGCGAAAACTCACGAACCTTGCCCGAATTACGTGTAGCGATTAACAATTTCTTCACCGTAAAACCAAACCTCCCCTCGATAGCATAAATAGACATGATAAAAATATGAATTTCTAACGCCAATTAACCATTGCAAGCACAGTTTAGTAATGTTAGGCTTCTTTAGTTTTCAACACGTTTTCACCCATCTATATCGGTTGGTGATTCCTCACAAAAATAACATATCCTAACCATCGGAAATTTACGTACTGCCACCAGATGTATCGATTTTCAAAGCTACCCTTTTCGCTCCGTACAGTTCTAGTACTAATTGTCCCAGCCATCGCCGGTCTCTTGGCCGCATGTACCCCCAACAATAATCAATCTACTTTCGGCACAGCCGGCCCAATAGCTTCTGACCAAGCAGATTTATTCATCTTCATATTTTGGATTGCAGCGGTAGTCTTTATCCTTGTGGAAGGCGCGATCATATACACGTCTATCAGGTATAGACGACGTTCAAACTCAGACAAACTACCGTACCAAACCCACGGTAATGACAAACTCGAGATTACGTGGACGATCATTCCAGTATTGATCTTATTGGCTATCGCAATTCCAACTCTCACTGATATTTGGGAGCAACAAAATGGCGCTCCCACTGACAAAGGAGAAGTCCTAAACGTTGAGGCAATTGGCCATCAGTGGTGGTTCGAATTCCGATATCCCGACCATGAGGTTATAACCGCCAACGAGCTTCATATCCCCGTAAACCGCCCGGTAGGATTCAAACTCGAGTCTCAGGACGTCATACACAGTTTATGGGTACCAAAAATTGCCGGCAAGGTTGATATGGTCCCGCTGAATGACAACTACCTGTGGATGATGGGTGACGAGGTGGGAGAGTACTACGGACAATGCGCAGAATTTTGTGGAATAGCGCACGCTCATATGCGATTCCGAGTGTTCGTACATACCGAAGAAGATTTCAATGCGTGGATATCAAGCATGCACACAGCATCTGATCCGCCAACCGCAGGTTCCACGGAAGCCTCCGGAAAGAGTTTATTCGCTGGACATTGTTCTTCATGCCACACAAATGATTCAACAGCTTCTGGATCCTACGCACAGGAAGTAAGCTCTCAGCAAGCGCGCTGGAACGCTTGGATATCGGATGTCGAAAATTCAGCCATAGTTTCTGCACCTAACCTTACCCACTTCGGAACTCGTTCAACATTGGCTGCCGGAATCAAAGACCTTAATCACGAATCGCTTGTTGGGTGGATTACCGACCCATCTACAATCAAAATCGGCACTCGGATGCAGGATCATGCAGCTATTTACAATACTGCTGATGGCAAAGCAAATCTATCCACCGATGAAATTTCAGATATCGCCGCATACCTGCTATCTCTAAAGCCAGGTACAGGCACCAGAAATGAGATCTCCGATACTTCCAGTGAAGGGGACATTGACGCCGTTGAAATATTCGTCACCAACTGTTCAGCATGCCACTCAACCGGCGATGACAAAATCGTAGGCCCAGGGCTGGCTGAAATTGGAGACCGAGCCGGTAGCCGCGTCGATGGCCTGAGCGCCGATGAATACCTTGAGCAATCGTTGAGAAAACCCGATGCATTTATCGTAGATGGGTACACCCCAGGGTTGATGCCCAACTGGGAGAAGCTCGGTGACGATTCAATTGATGCCCTTATCACCTATCTGAAAACCTTGAAGTAAATGCCAGCATGAGCGCAATTAGCAAGCCCGGCTGTGGAGCTAAATAGTGACAACAAACGCACTCACATTCCCAAGATTCTTCCCTCGTCCTCAATCTGAAACGGGCATCTGGGGCTGGATCGGAACAGTCGATCATAAGCGTATTGGAACCCTGTACGGAATCACATCGTTCTTGTGGTTCTTGGTTGCCGGTGTCGAGGCACTGCTGTTACGAGTGCAACTGGCGTCAGCAGAGAGCACCTTTATCGGACCCGAGTTCTACAATCAGCTATTCACCATGCACGGTACGACAATGGTGTTCCTCGTAATCATGCCGTTGTCCGCTGCGTTCTTTAACTGGCTAATTCCATTACAGATAGGTGCTCGCGACGTCGCTTTCCCACGTCTTAATGCGCTCAGTTACTGGGTATTCCTGTTCGGTTCGTTGATCATGAATGCAGGCTGGATTACAGGTGATGCACCTAACGGAGGGTGGTTCGGATACGCACCCAACTCAGGTGTGACGTTCAATCCAGGTCTCGGGATGACCTACTGGGTTGTTGGATTGAACATACTCGGTGTCGCTTCAATAGCAGCCGGACTCAACTTCATTATCACAATCATGAACCTGCGAGCGCCGGGCATGAGTATGTTCAAAATGCCCGTATTCACATGGATGACCCTTGTCACTTCAGTGCTACTGGTCTTGGCAATGCCAATACTTGCAGTAGCAGGTATTCAGTTACAAACTGACCGTGTTTACGGTACTCACTTCTTCAACTCCCTAGCCGGGGGCGATCCGGTGATGTGGCAACACATATTCTGGTTGTTTGGGCATCCCGAGGTCTACATCCTCATCCTTCCTGCAATGGGAATCGTATCCGAAGTGCTACCGACATTCTCGCGAAAACCATTGTTCGGTTACCCGTTCGTGATTTTCGCGGGAATAGCAATCGCGTTCATGGGCTGGTTTGTATGGAGCCATCACATGTTCACAGTTGGACTTGGTCCTGCTGCCAATACCGCCTTCGCAATGTCCACGATGCTTATCGCAGTGCCAACAGGCGTAAAAATCTTTAATTGGATCGGCACGATGTGGGGAGGCAATATTCGCTTCAATACTGCAATGCTGTTCTCCGTATCCTTTATTGCAATGTTCACCATTGGGGGGCTCAGTGGTGTAATGCATGCATCGCCTCCAACTGATTCCCAGCAACAGGACACGTACTACATCGTTGCTCACTTCCACTACGTGCTCGTAGGAGGAGCACTGCTAGGAATATTCAGCGGAATTTACTTCTGGTGGCCAAAATTCACCGGCTGGTTCCTGAACGAAAAGCTCGGCATCGCTAACTGGGCCTTGATGATGATTGGGATGAATCTTCAATTTGGACCTCAGCACTGGCTAGGCATGGACGGAATGCCACGTCGTATTTATACCTACGCTGAGAACATGGGATGGGAGGGTTCGAACCTCGCTGCATCAATTGGCGGGTTCATACTAGGCTTTGGAGTTCTTCTGTTCATAATCAACTTAGTCTATTCACGAATGAATAAAAAAATGGCACCTGCTGATCCATGGGATGGTCGCACACTTGAATGGTCCACATCCTCACCACCTCCGGTCCACGACTTCGACGAAGTACCCCAGGTTATGTACCGAGATGATTTCTGGTTCAAAAAGCATCCCGAGACCATCTCAGAGTACTACCATAACGAGCATGATCGTGAAGTTGAAGAAGCTGAACCAGTAGCAGGCCATGATGCCGGAGAGCACGGTGATGCCCATGGGGGACACGGAGGCATACACCTGCCTGATAAGTCCTATTACCCATTCATACTAGGATTAGGCATCGCCATATTCGGCATCGGGTTCCTTACAAACACCTATGTAATCGCTGCGGGCGTCCCGATATTTATATGGGGTATGCTTGGCTGGTCAATGGAACCGGTAAACGACCCAACGTAATTAACTTGGAAGACAAGAGTTCAATTTCCATCTCAAGGATTCAACGAACGTGACACAGGCCGCAATAACAGAACACCATCCGCCGGTAGAAGACACTTCAACCGGCCTGAATAGCAGGAAGCTCCTGATGTGGGCATTCCTCGGGTCAGACGTGATGTTTTTTGGAGCATTCATCTCCACCTACCTCGTATACCGGGGCAAGAGCCTTGTCGGTCCGTATCCTTCGGAGATTCTAAACATACCAATAACGTCGGTGTCTACGTTCGTACTGCTCATGAGTTCCCTTGCAATGGTCTTGGGCCTTCACTACGTGAAGGAGGGTGAAAAGAACAAGGGAACACTCTGGATACTGGTGGTCGTTGTTCTCGGTTCAGTTTTCATGGGATTCCAGTTCGTTGAATTTAGAGAATTCGCCCACTTGGGTTTGACCCCCAGAACAAATATTTTCGGGACAACATTTTTCATACTCACTGGCATTCATGGCGCCCACGTAACAATCGGGGTTATCTGGATGGCATTCCTCGCGTACAGCTCACATAATGGAGCCCTCCGCCCTGACAACGCGTTGGATCTCGAAATTGCAGGTTTATACTGGCACTTCGTCGACATTGTATGGATCGTAATTTTTACAGTTATCTATTTGATTTCAGCAAACGACGCGCCACCACCTGGGATGGAATCAATTACTCACTGATAGCGATAAAAGATAGGCAGAGGATTTAATAATGGCCAGTCTTTGGCGAAAACTAACCCATCACGACGGCAACGGCTGGTGGAACCTCCCGCACACAGCCAGTAATGAACCGAACCCGCCCTATGAGGGTCCAATCGGTGGGGCTTGGTTAGGCAATATTTGGCGAATCCTCACACATGGTAGTGTCTCGCATGCAGGACCAAGCTTTTACTGGCTTGTAGGTCTTTTCCTGGCCATTATCACGCTTCTTGAGGTCTGGTTATTCGGTGTCGAAGGACTGGGCAGCTGGTACATACCATTACTATTGATCCTTTCGCTTATGAAATTCGTAGGCGTGGTCGCCTTCTTTATGCACTTGCGATTTGATCATCGATTATTTACAT
>MPLX02397879.1_pt1 | contig 16323 bp, 28 predicted proteins | sample 1617341 | NCBI WGS metagenome assembly MPLX02 (sample SAMN05944804, study PRJNA350692) | marine metagenome | biome: marine; feature: ODZ; material: water; isolation source: 120 m water sample filtered on 0.2 um supor filter | place: Pacific Ocean | collected 2012-04-08 | depth 120m m | reverse complement strand
TAATATTATTTCTGCTTCATCTTGTACCACTACTTGTTTGACACCAATTTTAAAAGTCTTAATGAAGAACTTTGGTATCAAGCAAGGTACAATGACTACAGTTCATTCTTATACTATGGGTCAGGCATTACTTGATTCTTCTCATCCAGATTTACGAAGAGCAAGAGCTGCAACCATGTCGATTATTCCAACAACGACAGGAGCTGCACAAAATGTAGGTATTGTTATTCCAGAGTTGGCAGGTAAGTTAGATGGACTTGCAATTCGTGTACCAGTACCAAATGTATCTTTATTAGATTTATCAGTTGAGTTGGAACAGGATACTAACATAGAAGATGTTCTTGCAATATTTGAAAAAGAAAAAAAATTACATGGTATATTATGTGTTTCGTATGAGCCGTTGGTATCGGTAGATTATATTGGTGATTCATGTTCTGCTATAGTTGATTCTCTCTCCTCCAAAATGGTTAATAAACGCCTCCTACAATTGATTGCTTTCTATGATAATGAATACGGATATTGCTGTAGGGTGTTGGATCTTATGGCTTTTATGGCCAAAAAGCTTTATAAACCCCCAACACCAAGTAAATAAACGAGTTATAAGTCCTTACTTTATAACGGGTTATAAAGGCGCTTTATAACTAGTTATAATACAACGAGTTATACTGGTATTTTTTCCGTGACATTCCTATCCTTGTATGTTATAATAATAGTATATTTAATGAGAATGAGGATAATTATGAATTGGATATTATATGTAGTTTTAACAGTTACGGTGCAAGGATCAATGGTACCATTGGAACATAAATTTCAGTTATCATTTAATGAGCTGCAACAATGTGCTGAGGTGAAAAAGGTGTTTGATGTTGGGGTATCATTTTTTCGGTTAGCAAATAAAAGTGATATTCAATATGAGGGTACTTGTAAAAAGATTAAAGAGCCTAAATTAATAAAAAGGAGTTTGTGATGAGTATTTGGAAAAAGATGGATAATGATGGAGATGCATTTTTTGATGATGATGAGGAATTACGTCTTAACCACGAGGAATATGAACAGTGGTTAGATTCTATAAATAAGTCTGGCGATCCAGATAGAGATGAAGAATTTTATAATATAGAGATGGCAAAGCAAACTGAGTATCCTGAAGTGGTGGTTCAAACATCGAAATATACAATGACATATAGTAATAATTGAGAGGTTAGTATGATTGGTTGGATAGTTGAAGACTGGAAAAATAATAGGTTTAGGTTGTTTTGTGAAACGGTTGGTTCATTATGTTTTATTAGTATTTATGTTTTAATGGCATGGCATGGTGATAATGTTTCTATTTTGAATATATTTTTAATTCAATTAGTAGGTTCAACATTACATATTATTAACGCCTATATGAGAAGTAGTCTTAATTTAATTGTTTTAAATGTGATAGTGATAATGATTGCAATCTTTGGAATTGGGAGATTAATATGAAAAAGACAGAATATGATATTATGAGATGCGCTGATGGCGTTACGAGAGCAGTTCCATTAATAAATGGTTTTAAGGTTGATCCATCTATTAAGATTATGGAAGAACAAAAGGCAGAAGAAACAAAGAAAGACGAAAAACCTAAACGCGTAATTAGTATCCAAGATCGTTTGCAAAGTAAAGTGGAAGATATGATATCTGCCGTCGAAGGAAAGGTGGATGATTTTATTGACAGTGGTTATAAGATAAAGTATGAAGCATATAACCACTTATTAGAAATTGGTTGTAAGGCGGCACATGCTAGAAAAATGAGACTGATGTATCTTGATTGTTATAATGAATTAGTAGATGTTTATAATAAAGATGATGAATATCTTATAGAAGCATGGAGTCATCTGAAACCAAAAGAAAGTAAGTTAATGATGGATTTGTATGGTACTATTTTAGATGATATAGATCGCATTATTAAGAATTCTACAGCACAACGCAAACCACGTAAAAAGAAAACATTATCAGCTACGCGTCTTGTTAATAAATTAAAGTATCAAGAGGAGTATCCTGATCTTCGATTAGTTAGTATTAATCCTGAAAAAATTATTGGGGCAAAAGAATTATGGGTATATAATACTAAGTCTAATCGTCTTGGTGTTTACCATGCAGAGAATGTTGTTAGGGGATTTAGTATTAAGGGATGTACTATGCAACACTTTGATAAAACTGAATCGGTGGAAAAGAAAGCGGGTAAGCCAAAAGATACACTTGCTGTTTTGAAAAAAGGTACTTTGAAGAAAACATTAAATAATTTGAAAACGTCTGAAAGACCGTTAACGGGGAGGATTGGTAAAGATACGGTTTTGCTAGGTGTATTCTAGTGAAAGATAAATATATACAAGCGCATTTAGCTGTCGCAAGAATATATGGACAACTTTCAACAGCTGTTAGATTACAAGTTGGTTGTATCATTGTAAAGAATGATAGGATTATTTCTATCGGGTATAATGGTATGCCCTCTGGTCATTCGAATGTTTGTGAATCAAATGGACATACAAAACCAGAAGTTCTTCATGCGGAAGCTAATGCGATAACTAAGTTGGCAAAATGTACTGAGTCAGGTTTAGATGCAGATATGTTTTGTACTTATGCACCATGTGTTGATTGCGCTAAGTTAATATTACAGTCTGGTATTAGGAAGTTTTATTATGAAGAAAGTTATAAAAATGAAAATGGCATTGAGTTATTAAAAAAGTATGGGAACGTAGACATACGACATTATAAAGGAGCACCATGATACTTCTAGATTTTTCAAATATTATTGTTGGTTCAATAATGGTTGCACATAAAGTACCAGATGAGGAACGATTTGGTGAAGATTATATTCGTCATTTGGTATTGAATAGTATCCGGTCATATAGAACTAAATATAAAAGTCAATATGGCGAGATTGTTATTTGTTGTGATCAACATGTCAGCTGGCGGAAAGAATTTTTTCCATATTATAAAGCACACAGGAAAGTAGAAAGGACTAAACAAAAAGAAGAAAAGGGGATGGATTGGAAAGCTTTATTTGAAACAATTAATAAAATTATCGAAGAACTTGATACATACTTTCCATATAAAGTTATAAGAACAGATCATGCAGAGGGAGATGATGTTATTGCAGTGTTATCTAAATATGCAAATAATGACTTAAAAGAGAAAACTTTAGTTGTTTCTAGTGATAAGGACTTCTCTCAACTGTATAAATATAAGTCTATACGGCAATATTCTCCTATGAAGAAGAAAATGCTTAATGGTATAGATCCATTTGAGTATTTGAAAGAACATATTATACGCGGGGATAAAGGTGATGGTATTCCGAATATATTGTCAGCGGATAATACAATGGTCGAGAAGATAAGACAAAAGCCAATTTCAAAAAAGAAAGTGGCTACTTGGATGACACAAAATCCACAGGTTGACTTTAAAGATGAAATGTTACATGGCTGGAATAGAAATCAAGTATTGATAGATTTTGAATATATTCCAACTAGTATTGCTGACGAGATCTTGTCGGAATATAAAAAAGATAAAGTATATCAACAAGGTAATTTAATGAATTATTTTATTACAAATCGATTGAAATATTTAATGGAGAACATGGAGGAATTTACAAGATGACACCAATGATATCTGAATTATTTGAAGAATTTGAACAATTAAAAACACGAAAGCAAAAAGCAGAGTTTTTAGAAAAGTATAAACAGAATGCTATGTTTAAAGCAGTATTGCAGGGTGCATTTGACCCTAATATTAACTGGTGTATTGAGGTTCCTTCTTATACACCGGATGATGCCCCTATAGGATTGAATCCTTCAACTTTGTATATGGAGATACCTAAGTGTGCTGTATTTGTAAAAGGACACCCTAAGAGTGCAGGTGTAAAACCAAAGCGAATGAAAGAATTATTGATTCAAGTATTGGAGTCTATGCATCCAGCTGAGTCCATGATATATGAACAGATGATGAAAAAGAAACTTAAAGTGAAAGGATTAACAGAGAAACTCGTATTAGAAGTATTTCCAGATTTATATAGAAAGGTATAAGCTAATGGATGAATCCAAATTAAACACGACTGTTAGATACAAAGCGAAAGGAAATAAGACTTTTAAAAAGTATGATGCTTTAGTTTTGGAAGCAGTTAAAGAAGATTATATTACGGTTGAAGTCAAAAGTATGTCCGATTCTCCTATAAGATTAAGTTGGAATGATCCAGACTTTACTGGAGATGTGTTTGGTAATAAATTTGAATGCTCATATGAATTCGAAAGATCTTTTACTGCAAGAGCAGTAGTGACTTCGGATGGCGGGGCACCCTCAGAGAGAGTTAAACGTAAAAGGAGTGGGTATCCATCACCAAGATGACAAGGAGTTTAAGGTGTATATTTCAAAATCAAATCCTGTTGTTCAGGCGGTTCGGAGCAGTGAATCTAATTTAGCACGGGCTTATAAAGAAAACAAAATAAGCAAAAAGTACTATTCTAAAACTTTTTATCCAACCAAACATCTTATCACGCGTTGGTTCAATATATTAAACGAAGAAATTTTTAACAATCAAGTACATCCATTTTATGATATTGAGATTCTACAAAAGAAGGGATGTCATGCAGAACATATTCCTTATGAAGAAGAAGGAGAAAAGGTCTATGGTGTTTTATCTATAGCAGATCGCTTTATTAATAGGAATGAATTTCTTTTTACATTAGCACATGAAATGGTACATCAATGGCAATGGATGACGTTGAATAGAACAGATCATGGTGAATCATTTTTTAAATGGAAAAACAAATTTGCTCAATTTGAAATACCTTTGGGGGTTAGCATATGAAAAAACGATTACAAAAGAAAAAGTTGAAACAAGAAATTAGTTATATAAAAAATTATGGAGCAGGTAATTGGTTAAGTCGTAGGTTACGAGGACATTTGGAGAAAAAATTGCATGCCTTTATATGATTTTAAATGTGATGAATGTTCACATACATTTGAAGAGTTTCAAACAATTGCAGAAATGGATATACCATTAAAACGAAAATGTCCTAAATGTTCTACAAAGGGACGGATTTTACGTATTATTGGAGGTCCACGACCCGTGGATCCAGTTTTTTTAGAAAACACTAAAGGCTTAAAGAAACCTACTAAAGCGTTTAATGAGAGGCTACATACCATTAAGAAAAAGTATAATTCTAATTTTGATATTCGAGATTAGTTGAAAGGAGTAGAAATGAAAAAAGCAGCTTTGATTTTTATATTATCGTACCTTATAATGGGAAGTTCTTTGTTAGTTACAGCTGGTTCTTTGACGCCTGATTATGATATGTTTAAAGGAAATGGTGGTTCACCCGCAAAGCCAAAGCCAGAACCAAAACCAGAACAAATAAAACCATTGAATGAAATTTTAGTTTATTGTAATACGAAAGACTTTATTGAGAAGATGGTTAAGAATGAATATCGTTTAAACTTAGCAGCAAAAGGCACAGTCAATGATGAGAGACATACAGAATTGATGCAAACACAACTATGGTTGAATCCTGCTAATAACCAATATGCAATTATATTTATATATAAAGGTATTAATAGAAGTTGTATATTGGGTGGAAATGATATAGAATTATACAGTCCATAAAAAGCTTTTACAAAAGGAGTTCTACATGTTTAAAAGAATTATTGCATATGTTATTGCAATATCTTTGTTATGTTCATCATTAGGCTATGCAAGTCATACACCCAATACTCGGGTGATTGAAAAAGTTATGCCAGCAGTTGTTGAGATTGTATCAGAAAATAATTCTGCAGATCCAGCATCAGGTGGTGGTTTTAAATTTAGACAAAAACGCGGACCCAATAAGCCTGAGGGTAATGAACCTATACGATCGGGGTCTGGTTTTGTTATTTCTAAAGAGGGACATGTTATTACAAATGCCCATGTTGTAGCAAATATAACTAATAATCGTGGTATTGTTCATTTGAGATTTAAAGATAATAAACAATATGACGCTGTTGTTATTGGTTATGATACAGAGTCAGATATTGCTGTATTGAAAATAAATAATCCACTTAACATCCAATTTCCTTTTGTTGTTTGGGGAGAGACACCAGAAGTTGGATCGCAATCTATTGCAATGGGTTCACCAATGGGTTTATCTTTCACGACAACGTTTGGATATATATCAGCTGTAAATAGGCATGTGCCTAATACGCCAAGCTATGTTCCCTTTATTCAAACTGACACTTCTATAAATCCGGGTAATTCAGGAGGACCTTTGTTTGATGACCATGGTAATGTAGTTGGTATTAATACTATGGTTATGACAAATAAGGACGGAGGAGGAAGTATCGGGCTTGGATTTGCTATTGATGGCGATTATGCACAATATATTATTAAGCGATTAAAAACAGGTGAAAAGATAGAACGTCCTTTTATTGGTGTTTTATTTCGTGAAATTAATAAAAAGGATATTATTAAGTTTAAAGAAGAATATGGAAGTTTAAAAACGGCATTTAGATATCCTGAATCTGGTACTGGTATCTTTATAGAAGAGGTTGTTCCAGATGGACCTGCTTCTGGTATATTAAAAATGGGTGATATTCTTTTAGAACTTGATGGCACAACAATTCATCCTGCATCATTTGCAGGAGCTATCGTAAAGAAATCACCGGAGGATAATATAGTTTTAAAAATATTACGTGCTGAAAAAATTATGATTGTTGACGTTATATTGGGATATAGAGAATCTACTAAAAAATGAAGCAGTTTAATCATGTGAAAGATATTGATGATATACAAGTCCCTCATCGAGAGGTAATGAATGGGAGAAGGGTATATGTAACACCGAATGGTCATACATATCCTTCTATTACATCTATTCTTGGTGCACAACCTAAACCAGGCCTTGATGAATGGAGAAAAAGAGTTGGTGATGCGGAAGCAGATAAAATAATGAAAGAGTCTGCTAAATTGGGAACTGATGTACATGACCTATGTGAACGCTACTTGTATAATCAAAATTTATTAATAGTCGATGATGAAGCAAGAAGTGTGTTTAATCGTTTAAGATTTTTACTTGGTAATATTGATAATATAGTTGGATTAGAAATTCCAGTATATAGTGATATGTTAAAGATAGGAGGAACTGCAGATTGTATTGCAGAGTATAATGGTGTATTGTCTGTTATAGATTTTAAAACATCAAAGAAAGCAAAGAAGGAAGAATGGATTGAGGATTATTATATACAAGCCTTTTTTTATTCAGCAGCATTCTTTGAAATGACAGGAGCATTGCCAGAACAAATTGTAATATTAATAGCCGTGAGGGAATCTTTTGAGGTGCAGATATTTAAAAAGCCTTTAAAGGAAATGGATACTTATATAGGTAGACTGGTAGAGATTATGAAACAGAATCCGCAAGTAATAAAAATAGGATAGAGGAGAAGTGCTATGGCTGAAGAATTCAATTTTGATGACTATGATGACGATATGGATTTCGGTTTTAATACTGTTGATGAAGCAGAAATCGAAGAAGTGGAGAAGGAAATTCAAAGCAGAATTGCCGATACGAAAGGAGTCGCATCAGGTGACTTAGAGGATAAAATTGATAAGTTAATTGCGATCCGAGAGGGCGATGAAACACTATTGGATGTTTTGAAGAAAGAACATAAAGATGATTTATTGAAAGTTGAAAAGATGGTTATGCCTTTGTTATATAATTTGATGAAGAATCCTGAGGATGTTTATATTAAATGGCCTAATAGGAAAGAGATTATTCAGAAACAAATTAATAAGATAGTAGCCGTAACCCGAAAATCATAAGGAGAATCATTATGGCATGGGCAGCTGTAGCAAATAGTACTATATGGCAATATGAAAATACTGCAACCGCATCTGATACATATTCAGATACTGTTGGTAGTGCTAATGAATATAATGCCGGTGTAAGGACTTTTACATATGCAGGTGGCAATACTCGAAAAACATATGCTAGATGTAGAAAGGTAGGAGAAACCATAGAGCGAGGAGAACTTTCGTGGGATTACTTTGACGCACAGGGGTAATAAGCCATGAGTAAAAAGCTGGAAGAAGAAAAAGAACGCTTTGACATGAATTCTGAGTCACTTAGTTTATCATGGAAAGATGAATTAATAGTTATTACATTATTACTTCCAATACCAATTACGTTTATTAGTACATTTTTTACTACTGAAACGATAGCGGATGCATGGAAGAATTTAGGAATGATGCCTGATTGGTATCAGACTTTGTTGTTGGTTGTAACACTAGTAGTATTTGGATTAAAGGCTTTAGTCTTTAGGATAGCAGAGAAGTTGTTTAAAGTATGATCTTTTATTGGAGTGAGTTATGGAACTTTATGACGTAATTATGTTTTATTGTCCACAATGTTATCAGCGGAATGAACATCAACTTTTTCATCCTGAGGGAAAACAGGAACATTATCATGCAACAAATATTCCTGTTCATGTGGCAGTAAATATAACATCAACGGATGTTTTATGTAAGGGATGTCAAACGCCTCTTAACGTATGTTTAGAGGATATCCCCGCACAGCAATATAATTTACTTGTGAGATTAGATTGTTCTAATATGGGATCGGGGATGGATTCGTGGTATAGTGATTATGGTCGAGGCTATGATTAGGTGCATTTAAATGCGATTTAAGGCGGATATTATGCGAAATGCATAGTAGGGTATACCTTTAATAATATCGCCTTATATCGCCGTATATGGGGTTAATAACTCCTTTAAAAACAACAAGTTATAACCCCTTTAAAAACAATAAGTTATCTAATACACTTTTTCCTTGTATTAGGGGGATAGTTTTGGTATAATATTAGTATATTAAATGAGAGGAGATTTAATGGAAGAAGTAATTAAAGCCACATTAGGATTAATAATGACTTGCGCAGTTCTGGCATATTTCCTAACAGCGCTCTTCGCCCCGTTTGGTATTGTATATTTGGTATTTTTTAATTAGGAGGTTTATTATGTTATCAGGAATTTTGATTGGTACAGGTGTATATTTAGTATTAGCATATGTTGTACTTCCGTTTATTTAATAATTTTTAAAAGTGGAGTTTATGATGAAGAAGCTGTTTAAAGTTGGTAAAGAATTTTTTGAGAATAAATCAGAAGCAAAGGTGTATCGAAATAAGTTAGAAGGTTACATACCAGTTATTGATACAGAAACAGGCATAGCCAAGCCTCATGTTTGGAAGAATGAAGTTAAAAGAGGACCTGATCATTGGAGAGGGTCTAGTAAATAATGTTTCCTATTTTCGGATTGACTAATTCAAAAGGAGAGCCAATGGTTATTGGATTTGCAGGTAAGGCTGGAAGTGGTAAAGATACAGCAGCAAAATATTTGTGTGATACATTTAACTGTTTACATTATTTTTTTGCAAAACCAATTAAAGAATCTATTAAAATTATGTTTCAGTTGACTGATGAACAGGAACGTAATAAAGAGGTAGCAATAGAACCTTGGGGTATTTCTCCGCGTAAAATGTATCAACGTATAGGTACAGAGGTTGGTAGATCCTTAGATCCTAATATTTGGGTTAAGAATGCAGAAATATTTGTTAATAAGAATCCGGGTAGGACAGTTATAATTAGTGATGTTCGTTTTAGTAATGAAGCTTTGTGGATTCGAAATCGGGGTGGTATAGTAATTCAGATTGTTCGTGATGATACCATAAGAATTTCTGAACATGAACATGCTTCAGAACATGGGATGAATGAAAATGATTATGATTTTACTATTCATAATAATGGTAGTATAGATGAATTACATCATAAACTATATTCATTGACCGAAACTAATATAAATAATATAATTGGAGAAATGTATGTCTGATCGTTGGAATAACCAAACACAAGATTGGGAAGTCGTTGAAGAAACTTTAGCAGAAACACTAAAAGAACAAGTTGTAGAGTTGCCACCAGTAGAAACGGTTGTAGAGTTGCCACCAGTAGTTGATACTCTTGAAGAATTTGGTAAGGAAAGTATTAAAAATGTAGAACTTGTTGAGATGCCAATAGAAGTTGTTAATGCAAAACCTTCTCATTTTGGTTTTGAAGTATGGCACGGAGTTTTGGGTATTATTGTATTAGTAGTTGCATGGCGATGGTTGAAAAAATAAATTGCTGTATAATCTTATTGTGAAAGTTTTTTTGGACAGGGGTTCGATTCCCCTCGCCTCCACCATATTTAGATGCTGACTACGATTGAGAAACCAATCGGATAACGGAAGGATCAGCGACTCCTCAAGTTAACAGTATGGGGGTGACTAGGTTTCGACAGGAGAATGGAAACTATAAGACAGCACGGAGAAGAATGATGGCTCCGTTATCAATCATTCAAACTATAAACGCTAACGATTATTCGTACGCGCTTGCTGCTTAATAACTAAGTAGCGGAGTTCGAGGGTACTTGGCAACAGAAACCCTCACCAAATTCAAGGGAAACTTTTTCCTTGTATGTTGTACTCCATGATGGTATAATGGAGTTGTTATTATGATGAATGAGATTAATACATTCATTATTTATTTGAATCCTTTGAAGGAGATGATATGGGTATGACGACGAAACGTGGAGCACCTAGGGTGGGACGAAGATACGCCCGCAAGATGACTCGTTTGGAATGCGAGTTAACTGAATTGCCCCGCTGGGTAAGTATTTACACGAGTCCAGCAACCGGCGAAACTGCGTTTAAGAACGCAGACATCGTTGGTGGTGCAAAAACCGTTAAGGCTATCCGCAATAAACTGAATAAGTTTTGGGGATAAGTTTTAACTGACTTATATGGTGGGGATTCAATTGAGTCCCCACCATTCTTTTATTATGAGAGGTATATATTATGAAGAAGTTATTTTTTATTTGTATCTTATTAGTTTCGGTATCAATATCTGAAGCTAGTTGGGTTCAAGAAAAAATGATGGAAATGAGTAGAGGAAAAGTTGGTAATTCGTTCAAAACATCATTAAAACCTTATACTCTACATAATGAGATTAATTGCTTAGCTAAAAATATTTATTTTGAAGCAAGAGATCAATTGACGAAGGGACAAATTGCTGTTGCATTGGTAACTATAAATAGAGTTAGGAGCAAACATTTTCCGAATACTATATGTAAAGTAGTACATCAAGCTAATCGGAAAAATGGAAAGATAGTTTTACACAAATGTCATTTTAGTTGGTATTGCGATGGTAAATCCGATATTCCTAAAGACAAGATGTCATGGGCTATTTCTAAACTAATTGCGAAAGCAATGGTTAAAGAACCAATGAAGGACTTTTTACACGGAGCAACACATTATCATAGAAAAGATGTTGATCCATATTGGAATCGTAAAATGTTAAAATACTCCACTATTGGGGATCATATATTTTATATAGACCCTTATAGGAGATAAACACAAATGATTAGTACTGCACCCATAGGAGTTATTAAATGGCATCCAAAAACACGACCGAAAGTAAAACGGTCACTCCAGAAGACAGTGATATATACTTGTTTATGAGTCCGGTTAATGAAGAAACATGTCGTGATTTGATTGCATTTATAATAGGAAAAAATTTAGAATCACCTAAAGCAAAATATTTACAAGTATTAATTAATTCACTCGGTGGTGATTTAAATTCAGCTTTTGCAGTAATAGATATAATAAGGGGTAGTCCAATACCAATAAGAACAGTTGGATTGGGAACAATTGCCTCTGCGGCTTTTGCAATTTTTATTGCGGGCGAAAATGGACATAGGTCATTAACACCGAATACTTCAATATTGTCACATCAATATTCATGGGGTATGTATGGTAAAGAACATGAGTTATTTTCTACAGTTAAAGAGTATGAATTGACGACTAAGCGAATGATTAATCATTATAAAAAATGTACTGGTTTAACTGAAAAGAAAGTAAGAGACTATCTATTACCTGCACATGATGTTTGGTTAAGTGCTACAGAAGCAAAAAAGTTAGGTATATGTGACAGTATAAAACAAATGGGGTGACTATGGCTATTGATATATCAGAAACAATTGAAGAAATAGTTAAAAATAAAAAGATAACTTACATGGATGCTATTCTGGAATATACTAATGAAATAGATGGTGAAATTGAAGGAGTGGCTAAAATGTTAAACAAATCTATTAAAGATAAAGTTGAAGCAGAGGCACAGTCATTGAATATGATGAATCAAGAGCCAAAGCTTCCAATTTAAGAAAGGAGGAAAGATAACCAGCTATATAATGATAAGCAATAATAATATAATAATACAACGAAATAAGGAGTAATAAGTATGGCAAGTTTTAAAGAAATGAAAAAGAATAGAATGTCCAACCTAGAGAACCTCTCTAAGCAAGTTGAGAAACTAGCTGAAAAACCCTCGTATGAAGATGATCGTATTTGGAAATGTGAACGTGATAAGTCTGGTAATGGCTATGCGGTTGTTCGTTTTCTTCCTGCCTCTAACAACGAAGATGTGCCTTGGGTACAACTTTGGTCACATGGATTCAAAGGTCCGGGTGGATGGTATATTGAGAACTCTTTAACCACTCTTGGTAAAGATGATCCGGTATCTAAAGCCAATACAGCATTGTGGAACTCTGGTATTGAATCAGATAAAAACATTGCTCGTGATCGTAAACGAAAATTAAGTTATTATTCTAATATTCTTGTATTGGAGGATAGTGCCAATGCAGAGAATGAAGGAAAGGTATTCTTGTTTCGTTATGGTAAGAAAATCTTTGAGAAGATTACCAGTGTAATGAATCCTGAATTTAAGGATGAGACACCATTAAATCCGTTTGACTTCTGGACTGGTGCGAACTTCAAAATTAAAATCCGTCAGGTTGAGGGATATGCAAATTATGATAAGTCTGAATTTGCTGATCCAACACCTCTATATGATGGTGATGATAAGAAGTGTGAAGAAGTTTGGAGTCAACAATATCCTCTAAAGGAATTTGTTAGTCCAGATAACTTTAAATCTTATCAGGAATTGGAAGCTCGATTCAATACAGTTGTTGCCCGTGATGCGGGTAGTGAGTTTACTGGAACTATTGAGGAAAGCACTGATGAACCAGTTGCGACTGGTGATAAAGGTGATGACTCTTTGGAGTATTTTAAGAAGTTAGCTGAGCAATAAATGACGAAGGGGACCTTCGGGTCCCCTAAGTTATCCAATACCCACCTTTTTTTGCAGTAAGTCTAGCTGCAGCTGCATTGGATCATGTGAGGAAGTACCTACAGAGTGATGTACGCTTTGACTTGAATCTCCACCTTTAACATTATTAATAGTTATACCCCCGCCCTTTAGACGAGCTTGTAAATTTCCTTGTTCAGTCATACCAGCAGCTAATTGATTACCAGAAGTATTAGTCATCCTTGCAGTAAGTCTATTTGCTCTAGCACCAACACCTCCTTCAGCTGCTGATTTAGCCCAATCTGAACTCATCATTTCTTCACCGGCCTTTTCATAATCTCTATTTTGTAAAGCTTTCCTTAATTCGTCAAATTTATTTAAACCTGTTGCGCCCATGTTATATGCCATGTTAGTGAGAATCTTTTGTCTATCAAGCGTGAGTCCACTCCATGTCCCTTCTTTACCTTTATTAACAAAACGTTTAGCCGCGTCAGCAAAGTGAGGATATTCTCCTCTCATTAATCTATCTGCTTCTTCTTTTGTTAATTGTAATTTACCACTTCTTAGATTAGCAACAGATTTTTTAATACCAGCCGCATCTAATGCTTCCTGCGCTCCTGCTCTTTCCAGATTAAAACCATATCCAATAGTATCAATTCCATGAGGATTTTTCTTATTCCTAACTGAGTCTTTATAGACACCTTTTCTAAATCCTTCATCTTCTTGAAGTTGACTTAAGTCAAGTGGTTTTATTATTCCCTTTAAATTGCCAATACCACTTTGTTTATTATAGAGCCCCGCAATATCTTTATCAAGTTGTTTATACTGTGCTGTTAATTTATACCATTTTGTCCAATCTTGTTTTTTACTTGCCATTTGGATTTGCTGCTCACCTGCAATCGCATTTAAAATATATTGCTGTTGTTTAACTAATCCTTCCATATCTTCTTTGCGAAGTGCTATTGTTGAGCCCGGACCGCCTCTTTTCTCTTCATCCATTTTAGCTCTAAGTTCTTTTTCTGCTGCCCTCTTTTCTTCTGGTGTCATGTTTTTAAATTTTGTACCAGACCTCAATTCTCTTTCTCTTCTTATTTCTTCTTTTGTATCTATTTTTACTTTCTCACCAAACATCATGTCGTATACATCACCAAAGAAATTTGTAATTCCTCTAGCCCATTTATCACCAGTTTCCTTTGATACCATACCTAATGTTAAAGCTTGCATAAATTCTGATAATCCAGCAGTCCATACGTCTTTAACAGTTCCACCTTTTTCCCATTCTTGATACCCAGCTACTAATCCTGAACCAACAGCATAAACTAGTCCAGCAATACCAAGTCCTTTAGCAATAGCCCCGACAGCTGGCAACGAAGAGCCCATAGCACTGGCAATTTTACTAATTAGACCGATAGATCCTTTAGTACCCATTAGAGCACCCTTGAGTGCTAATCTTATCGGAAGTCTTAATACTTTACCAAACCATGTTTTACCAAATAACAGACTAAACGTGAATAATCCTAGAAGGGTTTTAAAACCAGAAGAAATTTTACCCATAATAGAATCTTCTTTTTCATCTGATTTATCATTACCAAGCCATCCTTTTATATTTTTAGACCATGCTTCAGCCATTTCTTCAGGGAGAATAAATTTAAGTACACCCTCCATCATTTTCATCATACCAAATAACATAGATCCTTTAACTTCTACTCCTCCAAACCATACACCAAACTTTTCTTTAACGTCTTTAGTAAGAGATCCTTCATAACCAAGAAGTGCGGCACCCCAATCTATTAAAGCCAGAGCAGAATTTACTGCAAAAGTACCTATAATTTCAAAAACACCTAAAACAGACATAAAATTCTCCCATGCAGTTTTATCTTCCCATCCTTTTAATTGGTCTTTAATGTCTGTAAACATTTCTGTTATATTATCTAATTGTTCTATAAACAATTTAAATGTTGCTGGAATCACAGTCTTCACTGCCCATTCCTTGAGCCAAGTAGCAATCGGTGCTAGTAGATCATATAAAGATACTAATGCGTCCTTAAATTTTGTCCACATTTCTTTCAATTGCTTCATATTTAATTGAGAAAATAAAGCAAGTAGTCCAGCACCAATACCCATTAAGATAAGTTTTAATTTACCGCCGATAAACTTTTTAAACCAATCCATTACATTTATACCACCTTTACCAACACCACCAGCACCTGCTTTTAATATACCCTTTAAAGATTCTAAAAACTTTTTATTTTCAGCCTTTTTTTCCTTTTTTTCTTCTACATTAGTTGGAGGTGGTTCACTAACAGCTTTAGCAACACCAGACATCTGCGTTTTAATACTCTCATTAATTTTTAACAGATTTTCATTAGTCTGCTTTTGTGCAGTTGTTAATTCTTTTAATGTTCTATGATATGGTGTATCAGCCATTATAGTTTATCCTTGTTGTTGTTTTTTTTGTCTTTCATTTTCTTCTTCAATCCATTTCATTAATAACATTATATAAATTTCACGTTCCCATGGAATTAGATTTTCCACCTCAGCCAATGAGTACTTATGATGTTGCATCAAATTAAAATTAGTCTGATAATAATTACTTATTGATTCATGACCGAGGCTTATCCGAAAAAAGATCCAAGACCCTCCAGAGTCTCAGTACCCTTCCAACCACATATACTAGCGTTTTTTCCTTTACTGTTCTTTGATGTGCATTTAAATTCAACTTTATGTTTTAACACGGGAACTGTATCAAAGAATTTTTGAATTTTAGTAAATGAACTATCAGGTAATGATTCTAAAAATTCATTTAGCTCTTCTTTAGTATGGTCTTTAGTTGCATATACTGTTTCTTTATCCCAAATAGATTCAATACAAAAAGAAATAGTAGAGAATATATTTTCTACGTCAGAACTTTCTTTATTAATAATACTTTGTACTTCCATTGAAGGATATCTCATGATTACACCAACATCATCTGATAATGGTATTTTAGTATCATGTCCTTCAGTTCTAGTTACTTCTAGTTTTGATAGATCAACCTGTACAGCAATTGGTTTATTACATTTACCACACTCAAATGATAAATCAGCAATTTCACCTTTTGACTTAGCTCTCAATTGTAAAAAGATATATTCAATGTCAAACATTGGCATACTTTTTACATCAAGTTC
>MPLX02196333.1_pt1 | contig 16354 bp, 19 predicted proteins | sample 1617341 | NCBI WGS metagenome assembly MPLX02 (sample SAMN05944804, study PRJNA350692) | marine metagenome | biome: marine; feature: ODZ; material: water; isolation source: 120 m water sample filtered on 0.2 um supor filter | place: Pacific Ocean | collected 2012-04-08 | depth 120m m | reverse complement strand
TTTAATTTTAAATAAAATTAATAATGCAGCCTCAATTTGTTTGGGAAAGTATTCTGCTATGGCAGTTACAGATTATAATGCTGGTACAAATCATATTTTGCCAACAAATTCTTCAGCTAAATTTTCAAGCGGACTATCTGTTTATGATTTTTATAAAAGAATTTCTTATATAAATTTATCAAAAAAGGGTATTGAAACTCTTGGGCCTTCCGCTATAACCTTGAGTAAATACGAAGGTTTAACAGGACATGCTAGATCGATAAAATTTAGATTAGGGAGAAAATAAAATTGTCAAAACAGGATTTACTTGAATTTAAAGGAAAAGTAATAGAACTGCTTCCTAATGCAATGTTTAGAGTACAATTAGAAAACAATCATATAGTAACTGCCCATACTGCAGGTAAACTAAGAAAAAATAGAATTAGAGTATTACAGGGTGACAATGTTACGGTTGAAGTCACGCCTTATGATTTGACAAAAGGAAGAATAATTTTTAGATTTTAATCTATTTTGGCCTTGTAGCTCAGTAGTAGAGCAGTACCCTGAAAAGGTATGTGTCGTTGGTGCGATTCCAACCGAAGCCACCATCAGCTAATAAAATAGCCAAAAAAAACTTTTCATTTAACTTGCAATAAATATTAAAATCTACTAATTAGTCTCAAGCTAAAGTTTAGCTAAAGTAAAACAATAAAAGAAAGAGTAATAATGAGTCTAAAAGGCAAAGTAAAATGGTTCAATGGTAAAAAAGGATATGGTTTCATTGAACGAGAAGATAAAGAAAAAGATGTGTTCGTTCATGCTTCTGCAGTGAGAGAAGCTGGTTTAAAGTATTTAAATGAAGGGGACGAATTAACATTTGAAGTTGAAGACGGAGATAAAGGTCCTGCCGCAGTAAAACTGCAAAAAACCTCTTAATTCTAATTCACATTAATTTGTATAGGGATTTTAAAAGCTTTCCTTAAGCTTTTTTATTCCTATACAAAACCTACTTGCATTTATAAGAATAAGTGTTATTTAACTCGCAATGATTAGAAAAATTAAAGTATCAAGAAATTCTCACAGACATCATTTTCATGCTGGCTGCACGCTAGCAATTTAATCATTTTATAAATTTAAAATTAATAACAATTAGTATAAAACAAAGGAAGGATGCCGCCTTCGGATAATGGTTAATCCTGGAGTTTGTGGAACTCTCAATCTTGGTTCAATTCCAAGAGGCGGTACCAAAAAATGAAAAAAGAAGAAAAATTAACACCTGGGTTACCTTCAGGTTTTGAAGATAGATGGAATAAACAATTATCACTTAAAAAGAAATTACTTGAGATAATTGAAAATAATTTTTTAAAGTTTGGTTTTAGCCCTTTAGAAACACCATCTTTTGAGATTAGCAAAAATATAGGATCGTTTTTGGCAGACGATGAAGACAATTCTATGTCTGATGTATTCACATTTAATGATGGTAACGAAAAAATTATGCTAAGGTATGATCTAAGTAGTCCATTAAGTAGATTTGTTGCTCAAAACTATAGAGAACTTACTTTTCCATATAAAAGATATGCAATAGGAAATGTTTGGAGAAATGAAAAAAGTGGTAACGCAAGATATCGTGAATTTACTCAAGCAGACGTTGATATTATTGGAAATTTAAATAAAAGCCAAGCCGATGCAGAAATTTGCAATGTTATTGCAGATACTTTAAAAAAAAGTGGATTAAGCGATACTCAATTTAAAGTAAGCATAAGTAATAGAAAAATAGTTCAAGGATTAATTAATCAGTTAAATATCACTAACAAAGCTCAAGAATTAAAAGTAATTAGAGCTATTGATAAATTAGACCGAGTTGGATTAAAAGGAGTTGAAGATTTACTCAAAAAAGAAAGAGTAGATGCTTCGGGAGCAGTTACAAAAGGTGCTAATTTATCTGATGCACAGACATCAGAAATTATAAATTTTTTAAAAATCAAAAATCTCAAAGATTTAAAATCTATTTTAAAAAATCCTTTATCTGTTGAAGGAATTAAGGAAACAGAAAATCTTTTAGAAATTGTGAGTTATGGAAAGTATAAAAAACTAATTCAACCCAACTTTACAATAGTTCGTGGTCTTGCTTATTATGATGGATTTTGTGTTGAAACTAATCTTAATTTTAAGGTTAAAAATCCTAAAGGAAAAGAAATTGACATAGGAAGTATTGCCTCAGGAGGTCGTTATGACAAACTTATATCAAGATTTAAGGGTGCAGATTTTCCAGGAACTGGAATGAGCATTGGGGTAGATAGACTTTTATTTGTTTTAAACCAAATCGATACTATTAAAATAAAAAATAACGAACCTGTTCTTATTTGCATTTTAGATAGCAAATATTTAAAAAAATATTATGAAACTTTAGATTATTTAAGAGAAAATGGAATAAATTCTGAATTATATTTAGATTCGTCAAAAAATTTAAAAAAACAATTAACTTATGCAGATAAAAAAGGTTGTCCAGTTGCGATTATAGTTGGCGAGTTCGAGATTAAAGAAAATAAATTTACTTTAAAAAACCTAAAGTCTTCAAAAGAAAACGATCAAAAAACCGTTTCAAAAGAAAGCCTAATAGATGAAATCAAAAAAATTATCTGAAAAAATCCTTAGATCTATTAAGTCCAGAGGTTTTAGTAATATTGCATTAGATCCAGTTCTTGAGACTAAATATATTCTTCAAAGATCTGGTGAAAATTTTAAGAAATTTTTATTTTCGTTTTACGATTTAAACGGCAAAGAACTTTGTTTAAGACCAGATCTAACAATTTCTTCAGTAATAAGATTTATTCAAAACAAAAAAGATAATAGAGAAAAAGTTTTTTATAGTGGCGAAGCATTTAGAAAAACTTACCAAAAAAAAGATAGCATTATAAAAAATCAAATTGGTTATGAAATTTTAGGCTCTAATAACAAACAGAAAGATAACAAAGAGATTATAGATACGTCTTTAAAAATTTTGAAAAACAGCGGTTTTAAAAAATCAGTTTTGAAAATTGGCAATGTTGAATTATTTAATTTGTTAATTGACAAATTAGATATTCCAAGAAGATGGAAAAATAGACTTAAAAGATATTATTGGAATGAAAATTATTTTAACGAATTATTAAAAAGATTAGAAACAAATTCAGATATTGATCCAGTATTTGTTGAAACAGATAAATCAAGATACCAAAAAATGAGAAAAGAAAACCAAAATAAAATTATTGCCAGCAGAAGTTATAAAGAAGTATTAGATAGATTTAATATGAAGATTAAAGATCCAAGAAAATCTTCAACTGGAAAAAAAAATACAAATATAATAAAGCAGTTTTTAAAAATAAAATGTTCATTAATAAAGGCACCAAAAGTTTTAAATGCATTCTTTAAAAAAAACAGAATTAATATAACTGTTGGCAAAGGTTTTTTTCCTTTAAGTAGAAATAATAATAAAAACTTAAGAATAGAATTTTCAGCCGCTAATGGTAGAGAAGTTGAATTTTATAGCTCAATGATTTTTTCAATAGAAGTTAAAATAAAATCAAAATTTAAAAATTTTATATCTGGTGGCAGATATGATCAGTTAACTGCTAATTTAGGATTTAGAAAAGTTTCTGCAGTAGGTGCTGCAGTAAATATGAATTTATATGACTAAAAATATTATTAACATAGGGCTTCCATCAAAAGGAAGATTAAAACACAACACAATTAATATCTTTAAAAAGAAGAAATTAAATATTTATTCTGAAAGAGGAGAAAGAGATTTATTTGGATATATTAAAAAACTTCCTAATGTTAAAGTTATTTATTTACACGCTCGAGAATGTATTGAACAGCTATCTTTAGGAAATATTGATATTGGTTTTTCAGGCTATGATTTGTTTAAAGAAAGCGAAGTTAATGTACAAAACAATATTTTAATTAGGAAAAAGTATGATTTCGGTAATGCAAATCTAGTTTTGGCCATTCCAGATTTATGGATCGATGTTCAAACGTTATTAGATTTAGACGAAGTTGCAGACGAATTCAAAAAAAAGAAAAAAAGACTTTTAAGAATTGCAACGAAATACGAAAATTTAACTAGACAATTTTTATATTCAAAAGGAGTGACGCAATTTCAATTAGTCAAAAGTCTGGGAAGCACTGAAGTAGCTCCATTTACTGGTACAGCAGAAATTATATCAGACATAACTAGCACAGGAGCAACATTAAAAGCTAACAATTTAAGAATTTTAAAAGATGGTGAAATTTTAAAATCACAAGCTTGTTTAATGCAGTCAAAGCTGTCAAATAAAAAAGCTGGAATTAAAAAGATAATAAGTTTACTTTCTAAATGATGGTAATAATTAATGATTAATTTTTTAAGTTTAGAATTTTTATTTGGAATAATAATTGGTTCCTTAATTGTAGTGGCAATTTATCAACTCACAAAAAAAAATAACGATAACACTTCTTTAGAAACTAAAATAACAGTAATTAAGACTTTGCTCGATGAAATAAAAACTAGTGAAAATCAAAGAACAGGATCAATTAATACTACACTTACAGACATTAAAACAGCAAGCCAAGAAATCAGCCTACGTTCTCAAGAAATTAAAAATACTCTAATTTCTGGACCTGGGCAGAGACAAGGTGCTTGGGGTCAAATGGTACTAGAATTTATATTGGGAAAATTAGGATTTACCGAAGGTCAAGAATTTCAAACTCAAGTATCTATGAAAACAGATGATGGAACAACAAAGATTCCAGATGTTATAGTTCATTTTCCTGACAAGGATGGTCAGAGAGATGTTGTTATTGACTCCAAAGTTTCACTGACTGCATGGGATGAATATGTAAATTCAGATGATGAAAATATAAAAGAGGATGCTTTAAAAAGACATAAAAAATCAATTAAAGATCACATAGACTCTCTTGCAAAAAAAAATTATCAAAAGGAATTAGGAATTAATAGTTTAGATGGTGTTATTATGTTTTGTCCTAATGAAGCAGCCATTTCATCACTAGGCAACTCTAGTAGATTAATGATGGAGTATGCAATTCAAAAAAAAATAACATTAGTTGGACCTGCAATGTTGTATTTTACACTAAAAACTGTTGAATATTACTGGAGAGCTGAAAAACAATCTAAAAATACTCAACAAGTAATTAAATTAGCAGAGGATATAGGATCAATAAGTATAAGAGTATATGAGGGTGCAAAAAAATCAGTTGAGAGTATTAAAAAAACTAGTGATGGAATAGATGAAGTTATGAATAAAATAAAAGATGGACGTGGTTCTCTGCTTGGCAAAGTAAATAAGATGGAGAAAGTTGGTGGAATTTCAATTAAAGAAAGTCAAAAAATTCCACAAGAATCAAAAATAGATGAAGTGGAATAATAAATTTACTTATCCTAAATCTACACGTTCTGTTATTAATGGATCCAGACACTATAATTTAGAAGGTTCAAATTTACCTAGCGTTACAACAATACTAAAAGCAACTCAAAGCGAAGAAGATAAAGCAGGCATAGCTGCCTGGAAAGAAAGAGTAGGACACAAAGAAGCAGAAAGAATTAAAAATGAGGCATCTAGCAGGGGTACGAGCATGCACAATTACCTTGAAGCTTTTCTTCGAAACAAATTTAATCTCGAATTAATTGAGGAAGAAAACAAAGCAAAAAAAATGGCTGAAGAAATTATAGACAATGGTATTAAAAAAAATCTTTCAGAAGTTTGGGGTGTTGAGGCAACTTTATATTATCCAGGAAAATTTGCAGGAACCTGTGACTGCGCAGGAATTTATAATAAACGTGAAAGCATATTAGATTTTAAACAAAAAAATAAAGCTGCAAAAGAAGAGTATATTGAAGATTATTTTTTACAACTTGGAGCTTACTCCTTAGCACATAATACAGTTTATAATTCAAGAATCACTCAAGGCGTTATATTACTTTGTACTGTGGATTATTTATTTCAAGAATTTATAATCGAGGGAAATCAATTAATTGAATTTCAAAATAAATTCTTAGAAAGAGTTGAACAATTTTATAATCAATAACTAAAAGGCTATTAAGTCTTTTGTTCTTTCATTGTCTAAATAATAACATTTTATAATTCTATTATTATCCAAACTTATAAATAAGGGATTTCCTGTGGGAATTTCTAATTTGGGTATTTTATCATCACTTAGATTGAATAAGAATTTACATATAGCCCTTAAAGAATTGCCATGCGCAGATATAAGTATATTTTTATTTATTAATTTGCTTTGAATTTCTTTTGTAAAATAAGGCAATACTCTTTCATAAGTATCCTTTAACGATTCCGTGTCAGGTATATTTTCTAATGGTATATCTTTATAGGCTTCTATATTTACTGGATGATAGGGGTTATTTTTATTTAATGGATCTGGAGGAACATCCCAAGATCTTCTAAATTCATGTACTTTCTTTTCACCCAATTTCTTTTTCATTTCATCTTTGTTTAATCCTGTTAGAGAACCATAGTGTCTTTCGTTTAACTGCCAAGCTTTGATGATATGGGCATCTTTAATTCTTAAAGTATTAAGTATTAATTTTAGAGTATTAATTGCCCTTTTTTGGTAGGAAGTAAAAAAATAATCAAAATTAATTTTTTTTTCTTTTATTAATTCACCAGCTTTACAAGCTTCAAGTTTTCCTTTCTGAGCTAGATCAACATCAACCCATCCGGTAAATCTATTTTCCAAGTTCCATTCACTTTGTCCATGCCTTACTAATATCAGATTGCTCATTGGTTTTTATTATAAATCCTAATATAAGAGATGTAAGTGAATAATAATAGTGAGTTTGTTGGAATGAAAATTGTAAGCATTGCAAAGTATTTGTTTCATATAAGTAATATCCTTTTAATTGTTTTTTATCTATATCCAGGAAGTATTTTTGGTTGCCTTATTTATAACGATTGTAAAACTCAGCCACAATTAACAAGTGATTTTATAGTTTCTTCTAATCACGTTTATGTTTTTATTATTATTTCTTTATTAGGTTTTATTGGTTATTCAAAAAAATCAGTATTTATAAGAATTATTACTTATCTTTTTTTTATATCAATTTTTTTAGAATTATTACATTCTGTTATTCCAGAACGCGGTTTTGAAATAAAAGATCTAGCTGGAAATATTGTTGGAGTAGCTATATCATTGATCATATTTTTAATATTTAAACTTAGGAAAAAAAAATGAGTGGTTTTGATGATAGAGAAAAAAGTTTTGAAAAAAAATTTGCACACGACGAAGAATTGCAATTTAAAATAAGTGCCAGAAGAAATAAATATCTAGGTCAGTGGGCTTCACAAGTTTTAGGCTATGATCAAGAGCAAGAAAAAGAATATATACAATCAGTTATAAAAGCAGATTTTGAAGAAGCAGGTGACGACGATGTTTTTAGAAAAATTAAGGTAGACTTAAAAAGTCACAATATATCAGAGGGAGAAATTAGAAAAAAAATGAATGAGCTTAATGAAAAAGCCAAATCTGAGTTTAAGTAGTTTTTTAATAAATTAATGAAAAAAATTTTTTTTTTAATTTTTTTTTTAATCTTAACATCTTGTTCTTCAATTCCTAAAAATACCACGGATGTTTGTTCAATATTCTCAGAAAGATATCTTTGGTATAAACATGCCAAAAAAACTGAGCAAAAATGGGGAGCGCCAATTTATATTCAACTTGCATTTATAAAAATGGAGTCCAATTTTGATTGGTTGGCAAAACCTGAAAGACAAAAAATTTTTAAAGTTATTCCTTTTAAGAGACCATCAAGTTCTTTTGGTTATTCTCAAGCTGTAAAAGGAACTTGGGAACAGTATAAGAAAGAAACAAACAATAAACTTGCAACAAGAACAAGATTTAAAGACAGTGTGGACTTTATTGGTTGGTATACAAATAAAACTGAAAAAATCTTAAAAATTTCACAAAAAGATCCTTACCGACAATATCTAGCTTATCATGAAGGATGGGGAAATTACAAAAATTATAAAAATAATCAAAAGGTAATTATTCTTGCAACAAAAGTTGCAGAACAAGCCAACACGTATAGGAAACAATTAAACAAGTGTAAGAAAAAACTTAACAAAAATAAATATATAATTTTTTAACGTAATTGCTTTTTTAACTCTATATCAATAGCGTCAATTCGTTTGGTATTTTTTGCTAACGCAACATACATTGTTGGAGTTACATATAGTGTAAAGAAAGTTGAAATTATCATCCCCCCCAAAATTGTAGAACCCACAGCTAATCGTGATGCTTCCCCAGCGCCTGGACCAATATTACCTATGATTAAAGGTATCATTGCAATCATAGTGCTCAGAGATGTCATGATAATAGGTCTAAATCTAAGTTCACAAGCTTCTTTAACGGAGTTTTCAATATTTTTGCCAATGGTTCTTAGTTGGTTAGCGTATTCGACAATCAGAATACTGTTTTTAGTTGAAATTCCAATAAGAATGACAAGCGCAATTTGAGAAAAAATATTTACAGAACTGTTAAAAAATAAAATAAATACCAATCCCCCAAAAACAGCCAATGGAACAGTAAGAACAATAATAAATGGATGTACAAATGAATTGAATGTTGCTGCCATTACAAGATAAGCAGTTAAAAGTGCTAAAGCAAAAATTATATATAATTCATTACTAGTTTCTTTTAATTCTTCAGATTTACCTTTCCACGTAACTTGACTTTCGGGCGAAATCTCGGCGATAGTTTTTTCGAAATATTTGATTGCTTCTGATAGTGTGTAATTTTCACTTATATTCGCAGATATAGTAACTGCTCTTTGTCTATTATATCTTGATAGTTTGCTAGCAGATCCTTCTTCTTTAAAATTAACTAAATTTGCTAAAGAAATTAATTTTCCTGTGTTTTCTGATCTAACAAAAATTTTACTTATGCTTTCTTGATCTTTTCTATCAGCTAAATATTGTTGTAGAATAATTGGATATTCTTTTCCAAGTTTATTAAATTTTGTGACAGTTTTGCCACCATAGAGAGTTTCAAGAGTTTGACCGATAGATAGGATAGATATGGCCAAGTCTTTTGCTTTATTTTTATTTATAACTAATTTTACTTCTGGTTTATTTCTTGAATAATCAGATTCTATTCGAGATAAATCTTTGTTTCTTCGTAACATTCTTATTACTTTTGATTGGATGTTTTCCAATTCTTCATAACTACTCCCCAATATAACCATTTGAACTGGTTTATTATAAGTTGATACTCTTATTGCTTGTGGAGATATTGGGAACGCCACTGCTTGAGGAACAGTTACTATTTTTCCAATTGCTTGCCTCATAATAATCTGAGAATTTTGTTTTCTGTTTTTCCAATTATCTAATAAAGAAATAATTATAAAACTATTATCACCTCCAAAGCCAGGGACTATCATTAGAAATCTATCATAAGGACTATCTTCTGCTTGCAAAAAAGGTATAAGTCTTTTTTCTACATCCTCAGCTCTTTTTTTAGTATACTGAAATGAACTACCCTCATCTGTAAAACCTATAACCAAATAAGTTCCTCTATCTTCCATTGGGAGAAGTTCTTTTTTAACAAAGTTATATAATAATCCAGAGCTAATTATGATTAATATAATAAATGTTATAATTATTTTTTTTTTATCTAGCCAATATTTTAGTGTTTCCTGATAAAAATTTGAAAAACCTTTAAAAAATTTATCAAATTTTACTACAAAAAAATTTGTTTTTGTTTTTTTATCTAAAAATTTACTTCCAAGCATCGGGGATAAAGTTAGAGCAACAAATGATGAAACAACAATAGCAAAAGATAATGCAATTGCAGTTTCTTTAAATAAAGTTCCAGCTATTCCTTCTATAAAAATTAATGGTAAAAAAACTGCAACTAAAATTAATGTTGTGGCAATGATGGCAAAGGTTATTTGTTTTGAACCTTTGTATGCAGCAACCAAAGGGGATTCTCCATTTTCTATTCTTCTATATATTGCATCAGTCATTATAACCGAGTCATCAGTAATTATTCCTATTGCCAAGATAAAGCTTAACAAAACGAAAATATTTATTGACAAACCAAATAAATAAATTCCTAAAAAAGTTGAAATCAAGCTTACAGGTAAAGCTATAGCAGGAACAATTACTGCTTTAAGATTTCCTAGAAATAAATAAATAATGACAACCACTAAAATGAAAGCAATAATTAGAGTTTTATAAACTTCGTTAATTGCTGCCGCAATGTATGTTGCTCTATTAAATGCTATCTCTAAATTTAGTCCTGCCGGTAGGGTTTTTTTTACTTCATCAACTTTTTTTTTAATTTCTTTTGAAAGTTCGACCGTTGAAGCTCCACTTCTAGCATAAATTCCAATGCCAACAGTTTTTAAATTTAATGTTTTTTTACTTTGAGCTCTAAATAAAGCTTTTTCTGATACAGGTCCAAATTCAACATTAGCGACATCTGACAATCTAACTAAATTATCTTTACCTTTTTTAATTGGTAATTGTTTTAGTTTGCTCAAATCATTATATGATTTGTCTAAATTAATTGTTAAATCTTTGTTGTTTGCTTCCAAAGTGCCAGCTGGCAAACTTAGATTTTCATTTCTAAGAGCTTGTTCAACTTCTTGAATTGTCAAATTATTTGCTGCCAATTTAACTGGATCTATCCATACCCTTACACTTAGCTCTCTTAAACCTCCCACTAAAATTCTACCTACGTTTTTTACGCTAGAAAATTTGTCCACCAAATATCTTTCAGCATAATCACCAAGCTCTAAGTCGTTCCAAGTTGGTGACGATAGTGCTAACCACATTGTAGTTGAAAATCCGGCTGCTTGTTTAAGTATTTGTGGTGGTTTGGACTCAGATGGCAATGCATCAACTACTCTTGCAACTCTCTCTCTTATATCATTGGCAGCATCATCCAAATCAATTTCTGTATCAAATTCTACATTTATGGTGCTCTTTCCATTCTCTGATTTCGAATCTATATTTTTGATTCCTTCCGCACCACCAATTACATCTTCAATTACCTGAGTGACTTCTTCATCAATTATTGGGGCGGAAGCAGATTTATATTCAACTTTAACCTGTACAACAGGTGGCTGCAAACCTGATGGAAGTTCTCTTACAGGTAATTTCCAAAAAACAAAAACTCCAAATACAATTAAAATAAGAGATAAAACCCATGAAACTACAGGTCTTCTTATACTTACTTCGGTTAAATACATTATTTTTTTATAGGTTTGATTTTAGCATTCGGTCTAACTTTTTTTAGACCTTCGGCTACAATTCTTTCACCCTCATTTAAACCAGAAGTGACTTCGAGGTAACCTTCATTTCTTATTCCTATTTCAACTTCTGTTCTTTTAGCCAAATTGTTTTTATCAACTTTATAAATGTAAACTTTATTTCCTTCCAAGCTCACACTTGTGTCAGGTATACTTAATGAATTACGTTCATTATATTTTATTGTAATTTCTAAAAGCGCGCCTGGCAATAATTTTAAATTTGAATTATTTAATCTAACTCTAGCTGCTAAAGATCTTTTTTCAGTATTAATTCTGCTTGCGGTTGATTCTATTATTCCCTTATAGATTTTTTCATTATTGCCAGAAAATTTTATATCTGTAGATAATCCTTCATTAATATAAGGTGCATATATTTCTGGAATATCTACATCAACGTACAAAATGGATGCATCTTCTATGTTAACCACTATAGAGCTTGCCGATATTGCAATATCATCTGAAAAATCTCTTTTTCCTATAACCCCATCAAATGGCGCTATGATGTTTCTAGTTTTAAGTTTTGCAATAACATCTCCTTTTTTAACTTTTTGATTAAATTTAATTGGCGAAATAATTTCAAATTTTTCTATTTGATAAGCTTTCGTTCTTATAGGAACAGCAGTTCCGAATGTTTCAATTTTATTTTGAAATTTTTTCTGATTGACAACTGTTACAATTATTCCTGGAGGCGGCCTTTTACCAAATTTTTTTTGAAAGTGCTTTCCTATCATTGTTCTTGCAACAACGACTGTAGTAATTACTAAAAAGAATATTATAATTATCGAAGTAATTTTAGTTGATCTTTTCATTTTTTTTATTTTATTTTACCATACTCGACCCAAGAACCATCATAAACAACAGGCAAATATTTATCATTAATCATAGAATAAGCTAGACCTAAAACTGCAGCTGTAATTCCTGAACCACAAGAAAATACTATGTTTTTTTCATTATTAATTCCTATCTTTGTAAACTTTTCTTTAATAAGGTTTTTTTTTTATAAAAGTTTTATTTTCAGAATCTATTAGTTCACTAAAAGGTAAACAATATGAATTCTGAATTGAGCCGCTTCTAACGCCTTGTCTAGGTTCTTTTTCTAATCCTAAAAATCTATTTTTGCTTCTTGCATCCACCACTTGAAATTTTTTTTCTGTTATATTTTTATCTATTTCATCTTTTGATTTTACTAGGCGAGATATTTTTTTTGCTTTATATTTTTTTTTTTCATAGTTGGAAACTTTAGCAGTAGTTTTTCTATTTTCTTTTTTCCACTTTAAGAAACCACCATTTAAAACAGAGATAAGATTTGGATTGTGTCCAAAAAAAATAAATGTATACCAACACCTACAAGAACTTATAACATCTGAATTGTCGTAAACAATAATTCGGTCTTCATTTGTAATTCCTAAGTTTGAAACAATTTTTTCCCATTCCTTTTTATCTGGCAGCATATGAGGAAGTTCGGTTTTTTTATTTGATAATTTATCTATGTCAAAAAAAATTGCATTTTTAATATGTTCTTTTTTATATTCCTGATAAGCATTTCTATTAGTATTTGCCATGTGCCATGAAGAATCAATAATTTTGACTTCTGAATGATTTTTGTCTAACCATGATGTAGAAACTATACTCACTACAAACCTTTTTTTTGTATATATTTTTGATGATATTCTTCTGCTTTACAATAATTTTTTTGTTTAGAAATGTTTGTAGCAATTTTTCCATTATATTTTTTATTTAAATTTGATTTAATTTCTTCGGCAATTTTTTTCTGTTCATTATCGAAAAAAAAAATCTCACTTCTATATTGTGTTCCTACATCTAAACCTTGTCTATTAAGGGTAGTAGGATCATGTATTTCAAAAAATTTTTTCAACAATTCCTCATAAGATATTATTTTTTCATCAAATTCTATTTTTACAACTTCAGCATGATTTGTTTCACCACCACATACTTCTTCGTAAGTTGTTTGATCAATTTTGCCACCACAATATCCAACTTCTGTATTTGTAATTCCATCCAATTTAAAAAATTTTTCTTCCGGTCCCCAAAAACATCCTAAACCAAAAATAGCTTTTTTCATAAATTTCTATTAATAGTATGAAGTTATAATTTAAATAATACAAATGAGCAAAAATCATTTAGGCGCAATTTATATGATCATGAGTGTTTTATTTTTTTCATTCATGGACATTTTAATTAAGGTAACAGACGAATATGACGTAGGCCAAACAATGTTTTTTAGAGCTTTCTTTGGTTTGATACCAATATATTTTTTAATTCCAAAAGAAAAAATTAAGGATTTTTATAAAACAAAAAATTTTAAATTGCATTTTTATAGATCATTTTTTGGAGCAATCGCAATGGCAGCAATTTTTAATGGATTAAGAAATTTACAACTAGCAGAAGTTACCGCATTGGCTTTTAGTGCACCTTTATGGGTAGTTATATTTAGTATGTTTTTTTTAAGCGAAACAATAAGATTAAAACGTTGGATTGCTGTTGGGTTAGGATTTGTTGGAACGATTATAATATCGAAACCTGGTTTTGATAATCTAAATTTTTATTACATATACCCAATAATATTTTGTATTGGTTTTGCAGGAGTTTCTATAATAATTAGAAAACTTACACTTGTTGGTGAACCAGTTTGGTTAATAGCCTTTTATTTCAGCATAGTAAGTGGTCTTGGAGGCTTGATTACTCTTCCACTTGGAAGGTGGGCAATGCCAAGTGCTTACGATTTTATTTTGTTTATTTTGATTGGATTACTGGGGAGTGTTGCTAATTTACTTTTAACACAATCATACAAGCTTGCCGAAGTAACTCTTACCACCCCTTTAAAATATCTTTCACTTGTTTTTGCAATAATGTTTGGATTTTACTTTTTTAAAGAAATTCCTACTATTTATACACTATCAGGGGCAGGATTAATTGTCGTTTCTTCAGCAATTATTTTCTTTAGAGAAAATGAATTAAAAAAACCTATTACTTTACCAAGACAACAATGAAAAAACCTCCTGCTTATTGGAACAATGCAAAGAGGATACTTTCAAAAAGAGATCCTGTGTTAAGAAAAATTATTAATAAATTTAACAAAGGATTTTTGACTACAAGAAAAGATCCTTTTTTTTCATTATGTAGAACAATAATAGGACAACAAATATCTACGAAAGCTGCCGATTCCATATGGTTAAAGTTTGAAAAAAAATGTAAAAAAAAAATTATTCCTAAAAATATATTAAAGTTATCTTCAAGCTCTCTAAAGACTGCAGGACTATCTCATCAAAAGATAAGTTATTTAAAAAACATTGCTAAAAGTTTTAAAAATAAATCTTTTAAAATTAGAAATTTAAAAAAAATGGATGATGAACAAGCAATTAATTACATTACTCAATTAAAAGGACTTGGTATTTGGAGTGCGCAAATGTTTTTAATGTTTAATTTAAATAGACCAGACATATTTCCAAGTAAAGATATAGGATTAGTTAGGGCAATATCTAAAAACTATAAAACCTCATATCCACCAAGCGAAAGATTTTTAAATAAAATTTCAAAATTGCATTTAGGATATAGAAGTGTTTTTACTTGGTATATGTGGAGAAGCATAGATCCAATAGATGTGGAATATTAGACGTCTTCAACTATTGATAATTTTTGATCCAGTGTTTTGCAACATCAATTCTTTTACATATCCAAACATCTTCAAATTTTAAGATATAATCCAAAAATTTTCTTAAAGATTGAATTCGACCAGGCCTACCAATTAATCTGCAATGTAAACCTACTGACATCATTTTAGGTGATGTTTTCCCCTCATTATACAAAGCGTCAAAGCTATCTTTAAGGTATGTATAAAATTGTTCACCGCTATTTAAATCCTTATTAGTAGCAAATCTCATATCGTTATTGTCTAAAGTATATGGAACAATTAATTGTTTTTTATTTCCTCTTTTTTTCCAGTAAGGTAGATCATCACTATAAGAGTCGCTACAATAAAGAAATCCACCTTCCTCCATAACCAAATCCAAAGTATTTGGGCTACACCTTCCAGTGTACCAACCCAAAGGTCTTTCGCCAAAAATTTTTTTTATAGATTTTATTGCTAAGCTCATATGTTTTTTTTCTTTTGCTTTAGAAAAATTTTGGTAATCGATCCATCTCCACCCATGAGAAGCAACTTCATAGTTAGCTTTTTTTATTGCATCACAAACATCTTGGTTTCTTTCTAAAGCCATGCCAACACCAAATATTGTTATAGGAATATTTTTTTCCTGTAATAATTCATGAACTCTCCAAAAACCTCTTCTGGATCCATATTCATAAAAAGATTCCATATTAATATGTCGGCCTTTGATTGGTTGAGCTCCTATAATTTCTGATAAAAAAACTTCAGAAGTTTTATCTCCATGTAGAACACAGTTCTCAGCCCCTTCTTCGTAATTTAAAACTATTTGGAGAGCAATTCTTGCATTGTTAGGCCATTTAACTTCTAGCTTCTTCGAACCATAACCAACCATATCTCTAGGATATTTCTTACTTGTATTTGAGTGATATTTTTTCATTTTTAAAATTATAAATTACTAAATTATTACCTATTCCTTTTCTATCTATTACTAAAAAATTCATATTTTTTGTTGATATTAAAGGAAAGTGCCATATCCCAGGTTTGTAGTTTACTCCAGTTTGTTTTGGCACAATAAAAGACTTTATTTTTTTAGCATTTGGTTTTTTACCTTTTGGAGCAACAAATACTAAAAATGTAGTTTCGTTCATTGGAATAAATGCCTGACTTCCAAGCGGGTGTTTTTCCATCATTTTTATATTCATTGGAAATTTTCTTTTTTTTGCTGAAAAAATACTCATGATTGTATTTCCTTTTTTTAAGGAAGTATTAATTCTACACAAATTGTTAAATCTTTTTGCATAACCATTATTGATATTTATTGGTTTTGCTTTACTTGTAGATATTAAGTCACCAAATTTTTTAAAATTTTTGCGAGTTATTTTTTTTGGTTTTATGATAATTTTCATTTGATAACTTTTCCAAAAGCTCTAATTCTTGAAATT
>MPLX02023464.1_pt1 | contig 16363 bp, 25 predicted proteins | sample 1617341 | NCBI WGS metagenome assembly MPLX02 (sample SAMN05944804, study PRJNA350692) | marine metagenome | biome: marine; feature: ODZ; material: water; isolation source: 120 m water sample filtered on 0.2 um supor filter | place: Pacific Ocean | collected 2012-04-08 | depth 120m m | reverse complement strand
TTAATAAATAATAAATCAATGGCAAGTTAAACTCTTTGATCCTGCAATTAAAATTGCAGGATCAATAATCACTGAATGATATTCAGCGTCTAGGTACTTACGATTAATTGACAAACTCAAACTAGTTATTAATTTACCCCACCCCCCTAAAGGGAGAAGAAGGTACTTACTATCGAGGTCTGTAGTCCTGATTGATATAAACGTAGAATATGGTAAAACATTCAATATGCAATTTAATCCGCAGAAACTGGAGCATTTATCCGATACGGATCTTAAAATTATCCTTAAAAAGCTTGAATTAGAGTATCAACAAAAGACTCAAAACGATTTTTTATTATTTGTAAAATCCGTATGGACGGATTTTATTCAGGGAAAGCACCACGTTAAGTACGCCGAGAAGCTTGAAAAAGTTGCCAATGGTACCTTAAAGCGCCTCATTGTGAATATGCCCCCCAGGCATACCAAGTCAGAGTTCGCGTCCTATCTCTTTCCTGCCTGGTTCATAGGAAAAAATCCTAAAGCCAAGCTGATGCAGACCACGCATAACGCGGAGCTCGCTTTTCGTTTCGGTCGTAAGATGAAAAATTTAATTGATTCCCCTGAATACAGGAAAAATTTTCCTGACGTGAAACTGGCTTTTGATTCAAAGGCCGCGGGCCGTTGGGAGACCAACCAGGGCGGCGAGTATTTCGCGGCCGGCGTGGGGGGAGCCATCACGGGCCGTGGCGCGGACTTATTGATCATTGATGATCCGCACTCCGAGCAGGACGCGCTCTCCGAGTCCGCTTTGGACAACGCGTATGAATGGTACACCTCGGGACCGAGGCAGAGGCTTCAGCCCGGAGGTTCCATCGTCATCGTGATGACCAGGTGGTCGACCAAGGATCTGACGGAGCGCCTGCTCCGCAACCAGTCCGAGCCGAGGGCGGACCAGTGGGATCTCATAGAGTTTCCAGCCATCCTGCCGAGCGGGAAGCCGCTGTGGCCGGGGTACTGGCAGAAACAGGTGCTGATGCAGACCAAGGCGTCATTGTCCGAGGCCAAGTGGCAGTCGCAGTACCAGCAGAATCCGACGTCCGAGGAGGGAGCCCTCATCAAGCGCGAATGGTGGCAGCGATGGGAGAAGGAGGACATTCCCGATCTCATTCACATCATCCAGAGCTATGACACAGCTTACAGCAAGAAGGAGTCCGCGGACTACAGCGCGATAACGACGTGGGGCGTCTTCAAGCCCGTGGAGCACGAACCGCCGGCCATGATTCTCCTGGACGCGCAGAAGGGGCGGTGGGATTTTCCCGAATTGAAAAAAGTCGCCTACAAGCAGTACAAGTATTGGGAGCCGGAGACCACGATCATCGAGGCGAAGGCGAGCGGGATGCCCCTCACGCACGAGCTGCGCCAGATCGGCATACCCGTGATTAACTTTACACCGTCAAGAGGAAATGATAAGCATACAAGGGTTAACGCGTGTTCAACATTATTTGAATCAGGAAAAATATGGGCACCGAAGGAGAGATGGGCGGAAGAAGTTATTGAAGAATGCGCAGCTTTCCCTTATGGTGACCACGATGATTACGTGGACACCGTGACACAGGCGCTGATGCGTTTCAGACAGGGGGGACTGTTGGCGCTGCCCGATGACTACGAGGATGAACCCGTTGATCACGGGAGGAGAGAATATTACTGATGGCAAGAGAATTACCGATTAGACCCGAAGTGGAAGAGGACTTGGTCGTTGAGGAATCAGCGCAAGTTCAGATAAAAGCGCCGGGAGACCTGGTTCAGGAGGACGTGGAAATGATGGAGGATGGCTCAGCCATCGTCAATCCGGATCCTATATCCGCGGCCCAGGGTGACTTCGGCGTCAACCTGGCGGAAATCGTTCCCGAAGGGGAGCTCACGACACTGGCCAATGACTTATCCGGAAACTATGAGGCGGACAAGTCAAGCAGGGGAGATTGGGAAAAGGCCTACGTGGATGGATTGGATCTTCTGGGATTCAAGTACACCGACCGGACACAGCCCTTCACGGGCGCGAGTTCCGTCACCCATCCGCTCTTAGCGGAGACCGTTACCCAATTTCAAGCACAAGCGTATAAGGAATTACTCCCTGCCGACGGGCCGGTGAGAACACAGATTGTTGGCGAGATCACTCCTGAAGTCCAGGATCAGGCCAACAGAGTAAAAGACTTCATGAACTATCAGATCATGGATGTCATGGAAGAGTATGATCCCAATATGGATCAATTGCTCTTCTTCCTCCCGCTCGCTGGCAGTGCGTTCAAGAAGGTCTATTATTCAGATCTCAAACAACGCGCTGTCGCCGAGTTCATACCAGCGGAAGACATTGTTCTTCCCTATTTAACAACCGAGATTCAATCGTGCGAACGCATTTGTCACGTCGTGACGATGATGGATAATGAACTGCGCAAGAAGCAGGCTTCCGGATTCTTCCGTGACGTTGACGTTCAGCCGGCGCTGCCGACTGACAGCGACATTCAAAATAAATATAATGATTTAGAGGGAACGAATGAGGAAACGTTGATGGACACCTACAATCTTCTGGAGTTTCACGTGGACTTGGACCTGGCGGGATTTGAAGATCCAACCGGCGTCAAGGTTCCCTACATTGTCACCATTGACAAGGACTCGCAAAAGGTGTTGGCCATTTATAGAAACTGGAAACCCGATGACCCCCTTAAAAAGAAAAATCAATATTTTGTCCATTACAAGTTTTTACCTGGCCTTGGCTTTTACGGCTTTGGCCTTATCCACATGCTCGGAGGTCTCTCAAGAACTGCGACAGCAGCCCTTAGACAGCTTATCGATGCAGGTACGCTGTCCAATCTCCCTGCTGGATTTAAGGCTCGGGGACTGCGAATTAGGGACGATGACAATCCACTCCAACCAGGAGAGTTCCGGGATGTAGACGCGCCAAGCGGCAATCTCCGGGAAGGATTAGTTCCTCTGCCCTACAAGGGACCCGATGCGGTCTTGTTCCAGCTTCTAGGATTTGTCGTCCAGGCGGGACAAAAGTTCGCGGCCATCGCTGATCAGAAGATAGGCGAGGGCTCACAGGCCAATCCTGTGGGAACGACGATGGCGCTGATTGAGCGCGGAACGAAAGTGATGAACGCGATTCACAAGCGTTTGCATTATTCACAAAAAATAGAATTCAAATTACTGGCTAAGGTATTTCAATTGTACCTGCCTCCGGAATATCCATTTATGGTCAAGGGGGGAAACAGGCAGATTAAAGTAGCTGATTTCGATGACAGGGTGGACATCATTCCTGTCTCTGATCCGAATATTTTCTCAATGGCGCAGCGTGTCACGCTGGCCCAAACCCAGATGCAGATGGCGCAGGCAGCTCCTGAGCTGCATAATATGTATGAAGCCTACAGGCGCATGTATATGGCGCTCGGGGTGAGGGACATTGACATTATTTTACCACAGCCACCGCAACCGGCACCGATTGATCCGGCGAAAGAAAATGCAACGGCTTTGCAGGGCCAAAAGCTTGAAGCGTTTGCACAACAAGAGCACGAAGCCCATATGGACACTCACAGGGCTTTTATGAGCTCCTTTCTTGTTCGTCAGAATCCACAAGTGATGGGACTTTTACAGGCTCATATTTCCGATCATATTTCCTTCTTGGCCAGTGAACAGGTTCAAGAAAAAATGCAGGAGAAGATTCAACAGGTGCAACAGATGATGATGCAGGCTCAACAGAATCCACAAATGGCGCAACAAGCCCAACAGGCTCAGCAAGTCCTCGATGTGGAGATGGCCAAGATGATTGCCATCATTGAAGCGGAGATCACGAACAAAATGCTGAAAGAAGAGGAAGAAATGCTCGAGCAGCGATCGCAGGATCCTCTGGTTGACTTGAAGCAACAGGAAATTGACCTGAGAGAAAAGGACATCCAGCGCAAAGCGATGGAGGAACAGCAAAAACTAGACTTCCAGGATAAGAAACTGGGACAGAACACGGACATGCAAAAAGAAAAGATACAAAGCCAGGAAGACATTGCGCAATTGAGAGCAAATGTTAATCTGGAGAAGATGGATAAAACCATAAAAGATAAAAAAACGGACTTGAAAGAGACGGAAATTCGTCGAGGGAGACAGTAATGACTAAATTAAGTATGCAGCAAATTAAAAACTTACAGAAGATGATAAAGTCACAAAAATTGAAGAAAAGACGCGATGCGGAGCTCATTGATCCATCAGGATTGAACAAGTTGATAATGGGGCGCCTGGCGAAAAGCAAGAAACTGAAACGGCCTAATGTTAACCCTTTGCAAATGGCAGCTAAAGGAGGTAGTATGAGCACGAAAGCTGCTTTTCGTGAAGTTAATCGTAACGAACCGAAGGCTGTGGCGAAAACAAGGAAAAAACATGGCAGAAAAAGAGCCCAAAAACAAAAAATTGCGATCGCTCTTAGTAAAGCGGGAAGGGGCAGACGTCGTGGTTGAGCAGCATCAAAAAGAAATAGATCTTATCTTGCACAAGTGCTATGACCTGGTACATCATTGTCTCAATGAAAAAGTTTCAAAAGATCCAATGATAATCGGTGCAGCATTCATCACCGCAGCTCGGCAAATGTACATGGACACAGTCGGGCCTCAACAAACCAGAGAACTGTTTCAGGTATTCACTGATCAAGTGGAAAATACTGAAAAATATACGGTACATTAAGGAGGTTAAAATGGGAACAGGTTATTTTAATAAAGACTCAATGTTGAGTCCTTCTGAATTGGAGGAAAAAGGAATTAAAGCGAAAAAAAACCATGTATATTTTGAAGATAACAACGGAAAAATAAGAACTTTTAAATATTCATCTAAACAAGATTGGTCGGACAAGCGAGACGAATATTCGGATGTGAAAAGAGTTTCTTCAAGTACTTTGGAAAAAATTGCGAATAGCACTGGGTTAACTATTAGTACAATAAAAAATAATATAGGTTCTATGATAAGACATTTTAAACAAGGAACCAAAGGCATTGAAAGAAAAAACAGAGGCGGCGTAATTAAAAAAGCAAAAGGTGGAATCGTTCAAAAATTTTCTAAGGGTGGAACGGTTGAAAGGCCAAGAGGCGTGGGTATCGCCAAAAGAGGCTACGGCCAGGTGATACGATGAAGAAGATAAAAAGATTAACACTGACAATCCCTCCGAAACGAGGTCCGATGCCCCAGGGCGTCAAGATAAACTATGCGAAACAAGGACCAAAAATTATTAAAGGAGGTTACAATGGGTAAAAACAATGTTACAAGTCTGACAGGTGTGAAACCAAGTAACGATTGGAAGCGGGGAAGCGGTAAGGCGGAACCGGGGAAGATCTTGAAAGGAAATTCATACGCCCGAAAAGGAACGGTCTCCACCACTAAGGCGGAGAAAATAACTGTTCCTCAGTTTCCCCTAAAAACCAAACTCACTAAAGGACAGATGGGCGCGGCGATTAAGGGCGGCAAGTATGAATGGACATAGGAGGCTAGTATGAAACTTTTAAAAGATATTTGGGCTTGGCTCAAGGAGTGGAATGACTGGGGAATGAAGGACTGGATTAAAGCTGGTATCATTGTCGTAGTTGTTCTCTTCGTTCTTTGGAAGATGTCAGGCGCGGGCGCTTAGATAAATGCTGAATCTTCTATCAGGATTATTAGGAGGTAAGAACGGCGCGCTGAAACAAATTTCCAGCGTGATCGACGACTTACATACCTCAGAAGAGGAAAAACTTGATAAGAAGATTTTAATGCAACGCATTCAGCAGAAGCTTGCGGAGAAACAGATTGACGTAAACATAAAAGAAGGCGCCCATAAATCGATTTTCGTGGCGGGCTGGCGCCCCATGATCGGCTGGACGGGGGCTTTTGCTCTAATTTTTGAGTTCATCGTCTCCCCAGGAATAGAATGGTACGCAAAGTTTTCAGGGTTGGAATTAACCGCTCCTGAGATTCAAACTGGCCCCTTGCTGGCCATCGTCACCTCAATGCTCGGAGTCGCCGGGCTCAGAAGTTTCGAGAAGAGCAAAGGACTAGCCAAATAGGAGGTTATTATGGTTGGAAAAGTAACTACTAGAGGACAAGGCGTTATTATGCCTGGTCGTAAAACCGTTACTACCACTTATGCTAAAGGTGGAAAAGTAGGAAAGAAAAAACAAGGCTACAAAGCTCGAAAAGATGAATCGATTGCTATGCGTGTCAGAAAAAAACGTACTAAAAAACAACTGAAAGCAAGCAGAGACGAGTCTTACGGCAAATGGGGCCGTGGCAAAGGCAAAGGAAAGATTAACAAGTAATGAAAATCGTGGTCAATAATGGCTAGCACAATTTCAAATGTTACCTTAAACGTACAAGTGACGGAAGCGGTGGTACTCAACAATGAGGATCACGGCTCGACAAACTCTGTCGCCATCACGGGCGTTAATGAAGTGTCGAAGCGTATTATGAGTTTAACAGCGAACACTGATATTACGTTGGCCACATTTTCAACTGTTCCTGCCGCAGGGCAATTTGTCAGCGCGAATGTCAAGTATGTCCGCATTACGAATTTAGATGACGCGAACTCCTGTAATATTAATTTGGGAGGCGCGGCCGAGAATGTATGGATATACCTGGACTGGGGAAGATCTTTGATTCTTTCACAGCCGGCAAGCGCGATTGATGCTGTGGCGAGCGGAACCGTGGCGGCGGCTTCATTGGCTGACGTGACGACAATTACCGGTAATACCGCAAATGCTTCAAATATAATTGATGTGGAGGTTTTTGTTGCTTCTAGTTAATGGCCTATCCTAAAAAGCACAGGGGACGGCGCAAGATTGGGTCAAAAAAACGCCGAAACAAGAGACGCATTCGCTTAGGAATGCGCATTAGAAAGAGGAAAAAATAAAATGGATGGAATACATCTGGCAGAATTAATTTATAGAGCCATTAGAACTAAAAAAGAACATATCACTGAAATCACGATGCAAGGGGTTGAAGACTTTCCAAAATATAAATATATGATGGGACAACTTCATTCTCTAGAAGGTTTAGAACAAGATTTAAGGGATATTATGAAAAGGGAGGACGAAGATGAGTAAATTAATTGTGCCAGAACACGTTGCTATTGCACGTGAAAAGAAAAAACAGGAAGAGGAGATGGTAAAGGTTCCTAATCCCACAGGTTGGAGAATTGTCATTTTACCTCATAAAGGTGTTGAAAAAACCAAGGGAGGTGTGATACTGTCTGATCAGCTTATTCAAGAACAGCAATGGACCACAAATGTTGGATTAGTTCTAAAGTTAGGTCCACTGGCGTACAGGGATAAGAAAAAATTCCCAACAGGCCCTTGGTGCAAGGAGCAGGATTGGGTGATCTTCGCCAGGTATGCTGGTTCAAGATTAAAAATTGACGGCGGGGAACTTCGGATCCTTAATGATGATGAAATACTCGGCGTTGTGAACAGTCCAGAAGATGTGTTGAACGCGTCTCTGCACTCATAATCATAGAGGAGTATAACTATGCCAGAACCGCAACAAAAACTTGGTAATATTGACAAGCCTATTGTTGACATTGACACATCCGGCCCAGGCGTGGATGTTCAAATAGAGGAAAAAAAGGACGAAACAAACGTGGAAGTTCAAGAAAATACAGCAGAAAAAATTGTTGAAGCTCCACCGAAAAAAGATGAATTAGATGCTGTCAGTGACAGCGTTCAAAAAAGAATTGATCGCCTGACCTGGAAAGTGCGTGAGGCGGAGAGACGCGAAAAAGCGGCTACCGATTACGCTAGATCAGTTCAATCACAACTTAAAGACAGTAAAAGTAAAATTACCCAACTCGATGAGGGATATGTTAATGAATTTAAAACCCGCGTTGACTCTCAAATTGCAACAGCTAAAAATCATTTAAAATTAGCCATTGGTGCGGGAGACGCGGAAAAACAAACCGAAGCCCAGGCTATTTTAGCCCAGTTGGCTGCGGATCAAAATCGTTTAAAAGTTTTAGAAGCTCAGAAACCTAAGAAACCTGCAGAAGGAACACCGGTAGCGCAACCTGCCGCAGCTCCGCCTCTAGCACGGGCTCCAGCTCCGCCCGATCCAAAGGCGCAAGCGTGGGCGCAGAATAATGCGTGGTTCGGGAAAGATGATGCTATGACCTATACGGCTTATGCATTACATAAGAAGCTGACAGAGCAAGAAGGATTTGACCCGAGCAGCGATGAGTACTATAGTGAAATTGATAATCGAATAAAAAAAGAGTTTCCCCATAAATTTGGGGATAATACACTCAGCGGCGACAAACCCGTCCAGGCTGTCGCTTCTGCATCCCGAACATCAAGCAAATCTGGACGCAAAACCGTAAAGTTATCACCGAGCCAGGTCGCGATTGCGAAGAAACTCGGAGTGTCTTTACAAGAGTATGCCAAATACGTGAAGGAGTAGGCTATGACAAAAATTAAAAAAAAATCTCCTGCTAAAGCAACTTTAGCAGACATAGAGATCGAAGAAGATATTGTTGTTGACAAGGCTCCCCGCAATGCCAATCTACGTGAAAAGGAAACTAGAACCGTGGACTGGAGACCACCGAATAATTTGGAGGCACCTCCTGCGCCTGACGGATATAAACACCGTTGGTTAAGGGCTAGTGCCAGGGGATATGAAGATAACCAAAATATTATCGGTCGTTTACGACAGGGCTACGTGCTCGTTCGTGCCGACGAATATCCTGACTGGGACCTCCCAACTCAAGAAGATGGGAAACATGCAGGTGTTATTGGAATTGGTGGGTTATTGCTTGCTCGTGTTCCTTTGGAAGTTGTGACAGCGCGTAATAAATATTACACGCGGCAAACAACAGACCAAATGGACGCTGTGGATAGGGATCTATTCAAAGAAGAGCATAAAAGCATGCCGATCCATAAGGAGAGGCAAAGTCGTGTAACTTTTGGGGGAACTAGAGGAAAGAATGAGTCTAGAACCTAGGGAACTCAAAATTGTATAGGAGTAAATTATGGCTAATTTAGATGCCGTATTCGGGCTTCGTCCAGCGAAAACGCTTGGCTCAGCTTACAATACGTCAGGATTTAGCACCTATAAAATGGCGACCGGCGAAGCAAATAACATCTTTACAGGCAGTCTTGTGGTTTTGCAAGCGAACGGAATGATTACAATAGCAACGGATAATACCACTGCTAACATTCTCGGTGTTTGTGGAGGATTTTATTATGACAACGCTCAGGGTGAACCAACTTTTGGTTCATACTGGCCTACCGGTACTGCAACGTACAACTCAACTGATGTGCAAGTGAAAGTCTATGACGATCCTAACACATTGTTTGAAGTACAATCAGTAGCTGGGACAACTGGTCAAGCCGTTATAGGGGCAAACGCCAATACTTCGGGAAATGCAAACGGAAGTACGACTTCAGGACTAAGTTCATGCTACATTGATGCACCAAACGCTGCAGCAACGGCTGAACAGTTGAGAATTGTGGATGTAACCGCTGATGTCGACAATAATGATTTATCGTCTAACAACGTAAATCTTGTTGTAAGAATCAACGAGCATGCGTACACAACCTTAACAGGAATATAGGAGTATAAGATATGGCTATATCAAGATCGCAGCTCGTCAAAGAGCTGGAGCCAGGTTTGAATGCCCTATTTGGCCTGGAGTACGAACGCTATGACCGTGAGCATGAAGAGATCTACTCAATTGAATCATCTGACCGTGCATTCGAAGAAGAAGTAATGCTCGTTGGCTTTGGTAGTGCTGGTGTGAAACCGGAAGGCAGCTCGATCGCTTATGATCAAGCGCAAGAGGCTTTCACCGCACGCTACGTCAACGAAACTATTGCTTTGGCATTCGCAATCACTGAAGAGGCAATTGAGGACAATTTGTATGATAGGCTTTCAGCCCGTTATACAAGAGCTCTTGCTCGATCAATGGCGAATACAAAACAAGTTAAAGGAGCAGCAACTTTAAACAACGCATTTAGCGGCAGTTATCTTGGTGGTGACGGTTCTATGCTTTGTACTACTAACCATGCGACAACGCAGGGCGGTACATGGGCAAACAGACCAACTACTGATGCTGACTTAAATGAATCATCTTTAGAAACGGGACTCATTGATGTCGCCGGGTTTATTGATGAAAGAGGTTTAAAAGTAGCCGCAAGAGGAAGAAAATTAGTAATTCCTGTCAATACGCAATTCATTGCGGACAGAGTTCTAAATTCCCCTCTGCGTAGCAGTACTGCCGATAACGATATCAATGCTATGAAAAACATGGGCATGATTCCGGAAGGATATGTGGTGAATCACTACATAACTGACACGGATGCGTGGTATCTGTTAACGGACGTTCCTAATGGGCTTAAAATGTTTAACAGAGCACCTATCGCAACCTCTATGGAAGGAGACTTCGATACAGGAAACGTTAGGTACAAAGCGAGAGAAAGATACAGTTTCGGCTGGTCTGACGCTCGAGGCATTTACGGCACTGATGGTGCTTAAGCTTTCGCTTAATTAACAGCTTAAAGGGCGCTTTACAGAGCGCCCTTTTTGATTTATAAATTTATTAACCTAGTAATTAATTTAGTTACGCGGACTGGCTAGGCAGACGGTATAGAGACGGCGTAGCGATAATGGTCTATATGACCAAAGGAGAATATTATGGCATCAACAACATTTAATGGGCCAGTACGATCGGGAAAAGGTTTTCAAGTAGCAATTAAAAACACTTCCACTGGAGCATATACAACTCGATATAGTTCAGTTAAACCAGATTTAACTGGCTTATCTTTATCTGATGTAGCAACCGGAACAACCGTAACGCTCGTTGTCGATACTATTTCATACATGAATTACACAGGATTAGCCGCAGCTACTTGTACACTACCAGCAGCAGCGCAAGGTGCAATTGTAGTTTATGTTCAAGCTAAAGATACAGAAGGTGGAACAGCAAAACTTATCTTTGATTGTGCGGGTTCAGATGTTTTTAAAACCGGTTCAATAATTGAAAGCAGAGCTGCTTCGGAAGTTTCTTTTGATAGTTCAGCTGCTAGTGAAACTTCATTAGAATATACACCTGCAGATGTAGCAACAAACCTTTTTACTACTGGAAGTAAAATTTACTTTGTATGTTTTGAAAAGGGAACTTGGACTATCGGTTATGATTTTGCAAGTGACGCGTTAGCAGTAACTGGTGCTTTTGCTTTTGCATCGTAATAATTATAAAGGAAAAACATTATGACAACTTTAGTTCTAGCAAAAAATGCTACTGCTGGAGATAATAACACCGTAATTAGCGCAAAGCGTGGAAGGCTTCGGGGGTATGACGCGGCGGCATTGCCGACTGATTCAACAACCATCGCCTTTCACGATTGTGCAACCACTGGCGCTATCGCCGGTGGTAATAAAATTATGGATCTTGTTATTCCTGGTGGTGCTAATGCTAATACCTATATTCCAGCGGATGGAGTATTATTTAAAACGGGACTTACAGTAGATGCTGATGCGGAAACAGCAGGCTGCGTAGTCTTCTACACAGAATAAGGAGGCAATATGCCAGAATATTTTAACTCAACTGCTCAAACAAGGGCTGCGGTTCAATCTTCGAAAACTACGAAGTCTTACGGCACTCCTGTTGGACCACGAGGCGTGGTACAAGGCAAAGATACTTCTAAACCGCAAGGACACGTTCCGATGCATAAAAGACTTAAAATGGGTCAGCAACCATCTGAAGTTTTTAACGGAGTGAACGGAAAAACCGGTGGCAGATAAGAATTTGCCAAGATGAGAAGAAAACGAGGATGACATGCCGACTTCAGGGACTACAGAATTTAATCTTCAGATTGATGATATAATTGAAGAGGCCTTTGAGCGCTGTGGACTCCAGACGCGAAAGGGATATGACTTAGAAACCGCTCGCCGTTCATTGAACATCATGTTTGCTGAATGGGCTAACCGCGGATTGAACCTCTGGAAAATTACCGAGGGATCTAAAACATTAGTGGCGAGTCAGCCAAGTTACAATTTTTCTTCAAACGAGGAGCAGGGCATCATTGACATTCTCTCAGCAGTTGTCAACAATGGAACGAACGACTATGCGGTTGATCGCATCAGCCGTATGTCTTACCTGGACCTTCCCAAGAAAACAGAAACAGGACAACCATCGGAGTGGTATTTTGAAAGAACATTGGTGCCAACCTTGTATGTCTATACATCTCCCGATGACACGAAAACCTACACATTTAAATATTATGCCTTGCGTCGTATTGAAGACGCGGGAGCCTACAGCAACACTACTGATCTTCCTTTCCGTTTTATTCCAGCGATGGTGTGCGGATTAGCTTACTATATCGCTATGAAAAGAGCGCCTGATCGTATACAATTACTCAAACAAGTGTATGAAGAAGAATTCGCCCGAGCTGCAGCAGAGGATGCAACCAGGGCCAGTATTCATCTTGTTCCTGCACAAGGATATTTGGGAGGATTCTAATGGCATTTGCAAAAGGAAAACACGCACTGCGAATTTCAGACCGAAGTGGAGTAGCATTTCCGTATTTGGAAATGCGCAAGGAATGGAATGGATATATTGTTCATAAATCGGAATACGAACCGAAGCAACCACAGCTCGGTCCTTTTCGCATTGGCAATGATCCCATCGCCCTTCGTGATCCGAGGCCCGCGCGCGTAGCGCCCGCGGTACCCGTGATACTGCCGTTGAACCCTTTTAGAACCACAGCAAGTGATACGACCATTACAGTTTATTCTCCCGATCACGGGAGATCTACAGATGATGTTGTTAGATTCAGGAATTCCTCAACGGTTTTTGGAATTTTGGCATCGGAAATTGATTTAGCTGATGGATATACTATTACAAAGGTAGATGGTAATTTTTATACTTTTGTCTCTACAACGGCCCCAAGCATAACAGGTGAAGCTGGTGGAGGATCAATAAGCGCGGGACCAGTAACAATTACGGCGTAACATGGCAACATTAAGCGAAATTCAAACAGACATACGGAATTATACCGAAGTCACCAGCAATGTTCTGACTGATTCTATCATAGGGACGATGATAGATAATACTGAAAAACGTGTTTTTCGGACTATTGACCTGGATGTTTCCCGATCCCATCAAACAGGAAATTTAACAAAGGACAATCCTTTTCTTTCAATGCCAGGCAACATTTCCACTACTTTTATTAGTGTGGATTGGATTCAGGTTTTAGACAGTGCTGCGAATAGAAGCTATTTAATTCAAAAAGATTTGTCTTTTCTTACAGAATATAATAAGAATAGAAATACATCGGGCGTACCTAAGTATTATGGAAACTGGGATAATGATACTATTTACCTCGCTCCCACCCCAAGTTCGGGACTTACAGTAGAACTTGCTTTAAATAAGATGCCGGATAGCCTAAAGGACGCGGGAGCCTCAGGCTCAACTTGGTTGAGCACGAATGGCAATGATGTTCTTCTTTATGGATGCCTGGTGGAAGCTTATAAGTTTTTGAAAGGACCTGCTGAGATGTTGCAGATGTACCAACAATCTTTTCAAGAGGCGATGAAAGTATTTGCCCTTGAGCAACAGGGACGACGAAGACGAAGTGAATATTTTGATGGAGTCTTGAGAATACCTCTTGAGTCTGCACAACCATAACTTTTAAGGAGAAACTATGGCTATTGAACAATGTGTTGTCAAATCGTTTAAGACCGAAATATTAAAGGGCTTACAGGATTTAACCGCATCTACTGGCAATTCTTTCAAATTAGCGCTTTTTGACTCTGAGGTCACGTTGAATAATACAACGACGATTTATGATACCACAGATGAAGTGAGTAATTCTGGAACGTATAGTGCCGGTGGCGGAGCTCTCACTGTTGTCGCGACCTTTCCTAAATTGGATAATACAACTGCTATTGTCGATTTTGCGGACGTGTCTTTTACCTCGGCAACGATATCAGCTCAAGCTGCGGTAATTTACAATAACTCAACTGTAACAGGTTTAACGACCAATGCTGCAGTGTGTGTATTAGATTTTGGTGGAGTTAAATCTTCCACTGCTGGAACTTTCACAATTTCATTTCCTGATGCTGAAGACGATAGTGCTATCTTAAGAATAGCCTAGTAAAGGAGGCTTAGATGGCCAGTATTCAAGGCTGGGGACGTGAAACGTGGGGCTCAGGTGCGTGGAGTGAATATGCGCCTATTAATGTCACAGGTCAAAGCGCCACAGCTACTGTAGGTACTGGTTCAAGCGTTTCCACTGATCAATTTATTGTTGTCACCGGACAGTATTCCACTGCCACGGCGGGGGATGCTACGGCAGCCGGTATTGCTTTTGTTGTTCCTGATGGACAATACGCAACTGCGTCCACAGATGACGCCATCTTATCCACATCTCAAATTATTTCTGTCACGCTAACTGACGAAGAAGAATTAACTGCAACTTTAGGGGACACAACTGAAACCGGAACCAGGACTACGGGCTGGAACCGTGATACTGATATTAATACCGGCGCGGCTATCGGCTGGGGCGACCAGCAATGGGGCGCTGTTGGAATTGCGCAAAGCGTTTCACTAAATGCTCTTACAGCGAGCACCGAAGACGTAGCCTCTGTTACAGGAGACGCTAATCAAACTCCAGATTCTCAAGTTGCCACCTGGCAACCTCTTGGAACTTATTCTGTTTCAGGCGACAACAATCTTACTATTGTTGCTTCTCCTGAGCACGCTCTTACGGCTTCTACTGACGATGTCACTATAAACATTTTCATTGACGCGGTGACCACTGGCCAAGCCATGACGGCTTCAGTGGGTGACGCTACGGCTCCGGCCCTGGCACAGCCTACAGGGGTGGAGGCAACGGCATCAGCCGGGGATCTCACCCAGGAGACCATTTATACTCTCACGGGCGTGAGCGCCACGGTGAGCCTCGGACAGGAAGGTACCAGTGGGGGGGCCGCTGTAAGCGTAACTGGAAATCAGTTGACTTCCTCAGTGGGTAGTTTAAGAATAACCAATTGGTCCATCGTAGACGACAGTCAAACTGCGGATTGGAAAAATGTATCCTTGGCTGCATAAAATGTTTTCATTTATTAATAAAAGGTGTTAAATAACAAGCTATGCCCTCAACATACTCGACAGGATTAAGAACAGAATTACAAGTTACAGGAGAAAATTCAGGAACCTGGGGAACCATTACCAACACTAACTTTTCCCAAGTATTTGAATTCGCCATTGCGGGCGTTTACGCCAAGACACTGAGTGATGCGAATACAACTCTTACCAATGCCGATGGCCCTCAAACACAGGCTAATAATGAAGCACGGCAGAATACCCTTATTCTTTCCGGGACTCTGACGGCTGCTCGTGTCGTTCAATTCCCTGCGACTCAAAAAACTTACATGATTTATAATAACACCGGCGGTGGTTATAATTTAACTTTACGTTTGGGAGCTGCTGGAAATACGATGACCGTGGTCAACGGAAAAATGCGTATTGTCGCAACGGACGGAACAAACTGGTATGATGTATTCAGTTTAGCTGGATTAGGAGAGTCATGGGTGGCAAAAACAAATTCTGATTCCCCTTATACAGCTTCAGATGGTGATAATATATTTTGTGATTGCTCAAGCGGAGCCATTACTATAACTTTACCATCGTCCCCTTCAATTGGAAATCAAGTTAAAATTGTTGACGGAGATGGAAATGCGGCCACTAATAATATTACGGTTGGGCAAGGCGGGGAGCCTATTCAAGGCGCGGCGTCTGATCTTACCATTTCTACTAATAATGCTGGAATTTCTCTGGTATATTATGATGGCACACAAGGGTGGAGGTTGAAATATAACGACTAATGGCTAACTTACAAGATTTAACAAATAGAAGCGAAGTAGGCGCGATCAAGCCTTGGGGCAAATCAACAGCCCCTGCTGGCTATGTACTATGCGACGGGACGGCTATTTCAAGAACCACTTACGCTGATCTCTTCGCCATAATTGCCTCAACCTATGGAGCTGGAAACGGATCAACGACTTTCAATGTTCCCGATCTTCAAGGCAAGATGCCTCAAGGATATGACGGATCTACTTATAATATGGCTGGAACGGGAGGCGCGAACACCGTGACGGTGGCCGTGACGGACAACCAGTCGGTGTCAAGTACGGACACTCTTGCCGTATCAGTGACGGGAGCCATTTCCAATACCTCACTTTCCACGGCTCAACTGGCTAGTCACAGTCATTCAACAGGATCTTCAGGCAATCCTCAGGCTGCTTGCCAAGAGTGTAGGGTTGCTGGAACTGGAAATACAGGATCTACAGGATCCGGAACGGGACATACCCATTCTCATACCTTGTCTGG
>MPLX02029366.1_pt1 | contig 16393 bp, 10 predicted proteins | sample 1617341 | NCBI WGS metagenome assembly MPLX02 (sample SAMN05944804, study PRJNA350692) | marine metagenome | biome: marine; feature: ODZ; material: water; isolation source: 120 m water sample filtered on 0.2 um supor filter | place: Pacific Ocean | collected 2012-04-08 | depth 120m m | reverse complement strand
ATGTGGTGGTAACGAATGCCATCTTTCATAAAGAACTTTTCATAGTTGCCGCTTGTTGAAACACAGGTATCTGTCAATTCAAGTACAGCAAAGTAATCTGTTTGTTCTTTTTCGGGATCACGAATCCCAACTCTCCACGGCTTACCATTCTTAGATCCATGAACGAGAACTTGACCGCCAGCAACAATCATGAAATCCTTTAGACCTTGTGCTACTAGTGCATCTCTTGCCTTATCCAGAGCGACACCTTTTGCAATACCGCCTAGCCCAAGCATCGAAGAGGGTTCTGTAAGAAAGACCGTATTCGTTAGTTCATCGAGTTCGACCTTCTTCCAATCAACTTGTGGCAACAATGCCTCAACTTGTGCTTTCGTTGGGACGGTGTTTCTTCCATCAAACTTCCACAATTCCCAAAGCGATGCCCATGTTGGATCGAATGCACCCGAAGTTAACTGAGCAATCTCGATTGACTTCTTTAGGGTTTGAAACAAATCGGCAGGAACTTGGACAGCAGCAACACCTGCATTCTGATTGACGATTGTTAATGGCGATTCTGGTTTCCACTCGCTCATGTCCTTATCTACTTGCCGAAATACTTCAAAGACTGTTGCATGCATGCCAGTTGGCGCAGTGACTGAAATTGGCGTTCCCATGATATTTTTCGTGGATTGCGTGAGTTCAGTATTATTCTCGCAACCAAGTGTACTTACAAATGCTGCAAAAATAAGAACATGACCGCCACATCCGCCGCCGCCACGCCACCTATCTTTTTTGCTTTTACTTCCAGTCCAAAGTTGGATAACCATCCAGATAGCACAAGCAACACCTAAACCAAGAATGGCAAGTACGTATTTCATCTTAGGAACTGAAGAGACCTGCAAAACCCATAAATGCTAGCGATAATAGACCAGCAATAATCATGTTAAGCGCGGTGCCTTTTACCATATTTGGAACTTTAGAGAGTTCGCCTTCTTCGCGAAGACCAGCCATAAGTGCAAGAGCAATCGTAAATCCGCCACCTGCACCAAGAGCGAAGACAAGACCTTGGATAAGCGTGTAATCTTTGCTTGTTTGGGTTAGTGCCAAAAAGAGAATTGCGCAGTTTGTTGTAATAAGTGGCAAGAAAATTCCCATTGCTCTAAATAGGGTTGGGCTGAGTTTCTTAATAACCATCTCAACAAATTGCACTGTACTGGCAATGACAATAATAAAACTGATTAGTTTCAAGTATGGAGCATGTGGAAGAATGAATGTTGTGAGGAATGTCGCTGCAAGTGAAGTAATAATCATTACAAAAATCGTTGCTAGTCCAAGGCGAACGGCAACACTTACTTTGCTTGAAACGCCAAAGAAAGGGCAGAGGCCAAGGAAGTAATACAACGTAAAGTTATTAACGAGAAGGGCGCTAACAAATATCCAAGCCAAATCGCTCATACGGCTACCCCTTTCTTACGTTGCTCTAGCCAGTTAAAGAAAAGAAGTATAAAGCCGAGCATCAAGAACCCGCCCGGTGGCAAAGCCATAATAACCCATGGTTCGAAATGTTCGCCAAAAAGCGGTGAGCCGAAGAACGTGCCAAAGCCAAGGATCTCTCTGGTTGCGCCAAGACAAAAGAGCGCAAAGGCAAACCCTAATGACATGCCCACAGCATCGGCAATTGCAAAACGAATTGTATTTTTACTGGCATACGCTTCTTGGCGACCAAGAATTAAACAGTTCACAACAATTAATGCAATGAATGCTCCAAGGTCGCGGTGGAGTGCGGGGGAAAACGCCTCAATGGAATAATCTGCAACGGTAACAAAAGTTGCAATGATGACAATGTACGTACTAATTCGAACTGGTTTAGCAATCACTTTGCGAAGAAGTGAAACAAGAAAACTAGAACCGATAAGCACGAATGCGGTTGCAACTCCCATTGCAATCCCATTGATTGCAGTATTTGTTACAGCAAGCATAGGGCACATTCCAAGGACTTGGATAAAGACGGGATTTTCCTTCCAGATACCCTTGAGAAACTCTTCAGATAAGTTCTTTTGTGAACTCATTTAGTTTCTCCCTCAGTGCCATCATTATCTTTAGGAGCAGGTGGAATATATTTCGGTGGCGTTCCTTTTACTTTGTCATCCCAGCGGGAATGGGCACCATTGATAATTTTTACTACAGCATCTGAAGAAATCGTAGCACCAGTAATTGCATCGATATGGTGATCTTCAGTACGCCCACCTTTTACAAGTTCAACTACAGGGTCAACGTTCACATGGCTAAACTGAGATACAAATTTAGGATCTTTGTAAATCTTGTCGCCTAATCCTGGTGTTTCCTTGCTGTCAAGAATATGCATACCAATCACTGCACGTTGAACAGGGTCGTAGCCGTAAAGCAGTCGAATAGTATCTTGGAAGCCGTTACCAGAGCCGACAATGGCATATCCCATGAATCCGCCATCATCTCCGTACGCCCCGTAAAGAATTTGTCCCGGTTCTGCGCCTCCTTCGCCTACCTTTTCAAGTTTGCCATCGACGTAGTGCAGTTCTTGCAAGTACGAAGAATCAGGGACAACCTTAAAGACCGCTTCGCGAAGTGCCTTCGCTTTATTGGCAGCAATAATTGGTGCTGTAAATTGGTAAACAAAGACCAAAATAAAACCAGAAATAAGCCCAGCAATACCAAGCGTAAGAACAAGACGAATTGGGCTTGGTTCTTTTGCAGTTACTGAACAGGTAAGTTCTACTTCTTTCACGATGCAGCCCTCCCTCTTCCAAAGACCCTTGGTTGGGCGATGCGTTCAATCAGTGGCGTAGCCGCGTTCATCAAGAGTATTGCGTACATCACACCCTCGGGTAAACCACCCCATAATCGAATAGCCACTACAAGCAGGCCAATAGATGCGCCAAAGATCCACGCGCCCTTGGGAGTTACTGGCGAAGTTACTGGGTCTGTAGCCATATACACAGCACCAAAGAGTAAGCCGCCTGAAAGAATCATAGCCAAAGGAGTTGGATATAGTTCGGGTTTAACGAGCCACGGAATTGCTGAGAAAACAGCAACAGAAAGTAAGATTGAAACAGGAATGCGCCAATCAAAGTCGCGGCGTACTGCCATGATGATTCCCATCACAATAATAATGATGGCACATGTTTCACCAAGTGAGCCAGCAGTATTGCCTATAAATAAATCAAACCACGGAGTTGGCTCGTTTTCAAATTTCATTAATCCAAGCGGCGAAGCGGTCGTGACAGCATCTGCTGATGATTGCATCATTGGCGCTGCAAAGTTACTTTCGCGGATGGTTGAAAAGGCCTCAATGCCTCCTGATGAAGGGGGGTTCCAAGTTGTAATTGCAGTTGGAAATGCTGCTTGCAAAAAAGCGCGGCCAACGAGGGCTGGATTGAACATGTTCTGTCCAAGACCACCCATGACAAGTTTTCCAAGTGAGATGCCAACAATGCCCCCTAGGAACGCCATCCACATCGCCATTCCAGGAGGAAGGGTTAAACCAAGCAGTATGCCTGTAAGTAATCCACTTCCATCAAAGAGAGATTTGCCACGTTGCTTTTTGTCTGCAAAAAACCATTCGGCAAGCATTGCGCCAGCAACTGAAGCAAAGATGAGCAGAAGAGCACTCAAACCGAAATACCAACACGCTGCAAAGATGACTGGGATTGTCGCGAGAATAACCTCGCCCATCAAACGAGGAGTAGAAATTCCTCTTCGTAAAAACGGTGAGGTTTGGAGCAGTAGTTGGAATGGTTTTTTGATCATCCTTCTTGGCTCGCTTTCAATTCACGAAGCGCACCTTTTCCTGTTCGGATGAGTTGTACAATCGGGATTGAAGAAGGGCACACCCAACTACACGCACCGCATTCCATGCAATCGTTTACGTAATAATCATCAAGGTCTTCCCAGCGTTTTGCCTGTGCTAATTTCGCAAGTCGTGCAGGATTCAAAAAGTATCCACACGCTTCGAGACACTGACCACAACTAATGCACGCAAGTGTATCGTGATGTCCCTTAGGGGCTTCGGTAAAAGCAAGCAATCCGCTCGTGCCTTTTAATACTGGGACATCAATCGAACTCAGTGGCATTCCCATCATTGGTCCGCCCATGACAACTTGTTGGGTGTTCATATCGAGTCCACAAAATTCAAGAACTTCGCGAACAGATGTTCCAATAGGAATGATTAGATTAGCAGGCCGTTCGATTGCCGTCCCTGATACGGTAACGACTCGTTCAATTAAGGGCAAACCGTCCTCAAACCAGTCAACAAATTGCGTCATAGTTGCTACATTGTTTACAACTACGCCAACATCTAGAGGCAGCTTGCCTGCAGGAACTTCGATGCCATATATCGCTTTGATGAGCATCTTTTCAGCACCTTGGGGGTACTTCACCTTGAGTGGAAAGATTTCGATGTTGTCAAAATCCTTTGTTGCGTTTTGCATCGCGGAAATGGCATCAGGTTTGTTAAGTTCAATTCCAACACTACTTTTTTTGGCGCCAAGTATCTTTGCGGCAATAATAATTCCGCGAACAACCGCTTCTGGTCTTTCCACCATTGTTCGGTGGTCACAAGTCAAGTAGGGCTCACATTCACAGCCATTGATTACAAGATGTTCGCACGTTTTGCCTTCTGGCAATTTATATTTCACATGCGTTGGAAAAGCAGCACCGCCAAGACCAACAAGCCCCGAGTGCTGTATGCTCTCTACGAACTCATCGGTTGACATATTCAATGGATTGGCTTTAGGCGATCCATACATTTTCTGATTTGAATATGGATCTGCTTCAATTTCAATACAAGTCGAAAGATCTCCTCGTGGATGACGACGTGGCCCAATTGCGACAATCGTTTCATCAACAGGTGAGTGCAATCTCGCAGAAACATATCCTCCGGCATCTGCAATCAACTGCCCACGAAGAACGCTTTGCCCAACTTCAATAATTGGCTTAGAAGGAGCCCCTAGATGTTGGGACAGGGGGAGGATAAATGTCTTTCCAAAAGCCATACGAGCAATAGGGAAGTGCTCAGTATGTTCCTTGTTTTCCTGTGGGTGCACTCCATTTTGGAATGTACTCACAAGTTCAGCAACGTTCATTAGGTAGCATCCTCCGGCTTACGAGCTTGGGATGCCATTTGCATCAATCCACTTGTTACTGATGCTACAGCTTGTGCGTGGTATTTTTCCTGAAGAGATGAGACTTTTGCTTCGTATTCTTTCGCAAGTGCTTCAAGATCTAGTTTATGTTGCAAAGCTGCTTCCTCTTGCTCCGTTCTTGCAACATCATCAAATGGCGTAATGACGCCAGAGAGTTCTTGTAGCATTTGCCAGCGCGCTAGCAAAGTTGCCTCACCATCAAAGCCATCGTTAAAGCGATGTTGTGTAGATGCCCACTTTGTAGGCGTTAGTTCTTCTGATACAAGTAGTGAGGTGTAATTCGGGTTTGCAGTAATATCAATGCACGTTCCAAATATTCCATCATTATTTGGATCGTATGTAAAGAGTGGACAAACGCGGCAATCAACGGCTAGTTTTGCTTGTGACAATAAGTCTTCGGTTGCAAAGCCATGTTGTTCTGGACTTGGTGCGTATACACTTACAAGAGCAGGACCGTCGTACTGAAGTGCGCCAATCATTGAAGACGCAAAATGGTCGGGATTCGATGGCGAACACTGTGCGATGTATGCACTGCATGAGGTTAAGCCAAATAAGGCAACATCTGCAGAGCCATTACCCAAGATGAGAACTTTAATAGGTAAATTACTATCTAGAATCCAAGCTAGTTCAGAAAGAGCATTGCTGTGCATTGAATCTGCGTCTGCAACAACGATAAGCGGTGGACATAAAGCGCGCTCATCGTTTGTCAAATCATCTAATGACAGAGCGTTAACTTCTTCGTCAGGATGTGCTGCTTGAATTGGATTTTCTAAAACAAGCTTTGCTTTACGGATAATATTTAAATCAGCAAGTACTCGTTGCAGTTGTCCTTCAAACAACCCAACTGACATGCTACACCCAGTGTGCGTAGTATTTACTGCTACTGGAGTGGAGAAGGGGTTCCATGGGAAAGTCGCTGCCCAATTGCCCGTAGCAATACCCGCAATTGTCAATCCACTTCGAGCTCTGCCAAGTCCGCCTGAAGAGTGTGTGAGGCGAGAAGTAATATCGTCAAGATTTGTCGCAAGCGATGCCATCATCCTAACTGCCTCGCCATTAACCATTGGAGCATCTTCCGTGTCATTTAACGATGACAACAGCGTTGCTAAATTAACTTCGTCTTGTCCGCTACTCTCGATTGCCCTTGCAATTACATCTAAGTTTCTGCTTGGTATTGCATCTGCAAGCAATGTCGTTGCTTCGTTATGTAGTTGTTTCTTAAGTTCTTCTATCTCTTTAAGAAGAGATTGCAAATAAGGCTGTAACGAATACTCAGCAAGACCAAGAGCTTGCCTTAGTACAAGTTTTGCACCTGAAGCAACCTCTGCATTGTCGCCTGAAGCCATCGCATGATGACAGTGTCGACTGAGCATAATTGCTGGAAGTTTCATGCCTTCAATTTGAGAAATACGATAAATAGTTTTACCATTTGTATCAGGTAATTGCAAAATTAAATCGCGCAATTTTTTCGCTTCTGTGACACTCTCAGAATTTCTTGCCGTTGGCTCAATCCCATGACCGGCGCACGATGAGATAATAAGTTCAGGCGATTTGCACGCATCTGGGTTTATGCTGATGATTAAGAACTCATTGGCGCCGTCCTTATCAAAGAACATTGGAGTCTTTGCAATTGGAACAATGCCAATTGCTTCGATGACTGCATCGAGTCCCTCCTGCAGAGACTCACGCCGGTCTGCTGGGGGATTTAAGGCATCAAAAGCTAGCGCGAGAATGTCGCCAAACGTTGGTTGCATATCTTCTTTTGCAATTGCAATTATTTGTTTGCACAATCCGCCTGCAATAGAACGAAGTGACGCTGCTGCTCCACCTGCCTTCATAATCCCTGCGTCTAGCAATGCATTAGGGGAGAGAACTAGAGCAGAAATAGAACCATCTGGGCATGTCATCCAAAGCGATGGGTCTCCGTCACAAGAGTTAGCGTCAAAGATAGGCAACACTTGAGAATCGGTATTTAAACATCGCAGCGAAGAAGTTAATGGAGGAATTGCATTAGTACTAAGTAAAGGACTTGCTGTTAGAAGTTCTTCATTACTATCCTGACAGATGCTTCCGATTTGATTCCAGAATCTTGGCAAACTACCAATTGAATCGTTCCACAAGTTTGATTCAAGCAAAGGGGATGTGCACGCTTGTTCTAAATTTGGTGTCGTTTTATCACAAGTTGTCTTTCGCAAGGAAAGTGTTTTTATTTCTGGATAGGAGCGTTCAAGTTCATCCATCGCAGAAGTCAGTTTTGGGTATGGTGTCTCTTCAGTAATAAATGAAACACCAGCATAAGAAGGAAGTTTTTCGTCATTTGAAGCGAGACTAACTAACGTTTTAATATCCTCAAGTGTTGCACCATTACAATCGACGCCATATATTTCACAAGATAGTTCTGATAAAGCAGCTTTTACTTCAGTTGTAAGTTGGGAATCACCACAAAGTTGAGCGGAACTCGTATTGAGCACAATCACCTTCTTGCTAGTGCCTGCCGCTTTAACAAGTTCGCCCGCGGGGAATGGACGCAAGCACTTGATGCTAGCAACTTTTACCGATTCAATTTGTGATACAACCTCAAAGATACTTCCTTGGCAAATATAGACAACATCTGCATCGCTTTGGGAATTTAACAAAATAGATGAGCAAACTCGTCCGGTTTGCTCTTTCCATTCCGCTTGCGAGGAATGCAGTATTTCAAGAAGTTCATTGTCATAATATGGCTCGCGAGTAGCGGCAAACGCCGGACTTGATTCCTTATGTACTGGCGAAAGTAATAATGGGCGTTCTAAGTTCCAACGATCTGGGACTTGGCGCCTCTGTTCCCCAAATATAAGTCGCTGCGATTGTGTAGGGCATTTTATCTCATCGTCAGTGTAACCAAGCCATTGTTCGGATTGCTCTTCTGTTGGAAGTATTACAGGGCAAGTTTTAGTTGAATCATCAATTGCAACTATTGCTGGAATAAGAGAAGTTTCTGAAACTTGACGAGCAATCATTGTGAGATCAACTGCTTCTTGTGAGTTTGCAGCAAAAAATTGCATGCAGCCAGACATAGAACTAAGGTGATAAGCGTTGTGCGAATCAGTAGCATCCACGTGAATTACGATTGGTATGTGCTGGCGCGTGCACTCAAGCAGTAAGTCTTGGCAACTGATAAGTTCATCACTTGTAAGGAATACTGTCGCGCGGTGACCAGTCATAGACAAGCCCATGGCACTAGCAAAGGAACTTCGAGGGTTCGGGCAATGTAGTGAGGCGAGTAACTCACCTAGTGTTTCCTCATCATCAACTGAAGATCTATCATTGCCGCCATCGCTTATATTAGGAAGTTCTCCGCAAAACGCTGCTGCGCCAACGTACTTTGATTCTACGATTGCTGCCGCTGTCATTGCATCTAGTTCACACAGTTCACCAGCGAAAGGTATTTCACTTGGCCGTTTAAAGACAATATTAAATAAACGAGAAGTAATTGCTGTAAAGGAACTCATAACCTTACCTCCTTGCGAGTGGAATGTTCAACTGTTGGTTGAATAAATTGACCGCCCTCAACCCATTTTATTGCGCCAGTGGGGCATCGCCACGTTGCTTTTGGTGACTGCTCGAAATTATTGGTTGAATCAATAATTGGCAAGTTGTTACTCATAGTGATTTTTCCATCACTATCAGCAGCACATCGTTCGCATCCATCGCAGCAAACACTGCATACGGCATAGGCATCGTTGCCTTCAAGTGGGGCGTTGCATTGAACTATCAATTTTTGAGAGACAGGCATTAAATCGAATAAATCTCGAGGGCAAACCTCAACGCAATCATTACATGCAGTGCAATTTTCTACGCTGACAACGGGCAATCGTTGATCGTTCATGTGAATCGCATCAAAGTCGCAAGCAACCATACAATCGTCGAGTCCTAGGCATCCCCAACTACAACTCTTACCTGCTCCACCTACTAAATGCGCCGCTCTACAGTTGGAATAGCCTTCATATTCAGCGATTTGTCTTGCAAGTCCAAGTCCACCAGCACAGTGTAATCGCGCAACAAGTTTGTCTTGTTCGCCAGCTTCAACGCCAAGAAAATCGGCAATTGATGCGATGTCATCAGGACTTCCAACTGTGCATTGGCATGGCTCCTTGACACCACCAACAATTGCTTCTGAAAATGCGCGGCATCCGGGCTCGCCGCATGCACCACAATTTGTTCCAGGCAACATCTCTTCAACGATATCAAGACGTGGATCTTCTTCAACCTTCAGATACTTATGTGCAACTGCCAAGCAGATACCAAAGAAGGTGCCAATGCTTGACATGATTACGACTGCTGTAAGCGTTGTATCCAAAACGAATCCTTAATTGAAGTCCGCAGCGCGTTGAATCAGTTCATCAAGATTAGGTTCCGAAGGATCTAAAGGTCCTCCTGGATGAATACATCTTGCAGGACACGCTTCTGCTGCCAGAACAATTTCTTCGTAGGTTCCAGCGGATGCATCTTTGATGTATGCTTGTTTGTCTTCGTTGTACACAAAAACCTGAGCATTAATATCCATGCAGTCATTACAGGTTGTGCAAAGAGGACTATCAATCCAAGGATCACCCAAGTCAGTCTCTGGTTCGGCTTCGATTGCAACCTCTTCTGTCACTGCCTCAGTTGCAACTGTATTTGAAACAGGCATCGGGGAAGTACTTGGCATAGTCATTGTTGCAGAAGTGAGGGGGTTCACTAGACCTCCGCCACCGCCGAGAAGTACTTCTGCGAGTTGTTGCATCGCTACTTGCGAAGCAGTGGTCCGAATCGATGCAATTTCAGTTGCATGCTTAGTCTCAATGACTTCGCGTTGCAAAGCAAATTCGGAATCTAGTTGTTCTCGTTCCTCTTCAACGGCTTGCTGCACGTAAGAATTATCAATACCGGCAAGTTCTCGCAGAGTACGCCAGTAGTCAAGGCGCTCGCGGCAGGTATCTGTTACTTCACGGGCAACAACAAGTTTATGAATTGCGCCGTCATTATCTGCCGCCCATAAGTAGGGTATAGATTTCGATGCTTCTTCAGGAGAAAGATGCAGCCATTCTTCAATGGGCATCAAGTCATCAGATTCGATGCCATCTGGAAGCTGCATAAAAAATTTCTGCAAATCAGTTGTGAGCATTGCGCAGTGTGCAAATGTAAAAGAAAGTTCTAATTTAATGTCGTCTACGTCTCCAGTCCAAATCGGCCAGTCATGCTCGGGCTGCGGATTATCAACAAGGTCGAACCGCTCTGCCCATGTAGAACCTTGAGAAGGGTCGTACCGAAGTAGGGGACAAGCGCGACCTTCAATTGCTGCGTTGCCTTCAAGCCAAGCACCAAGAGGGTGCGTATCTTCACTTGCAATTGTGTGTAATGTTGGACGCACTGAGTCAAGGCCGCATTTAATCGAGTCAACAAGATGCGATGGGTGTGATATGGATGCTTGTGAAGCAAAACATTTACGATGCGCAACTGCAAGATAAGCAAGTTCAATTCGTTCGTGATCGAGCGTTGCTAAATCATCACCAAGGAGCAATAACGTAATTGGTCTTGACGAACGAAGGATAGACGAAAGAGAAGCCATGTCTGAAAGTCCATCGTGGACTGTTCCTACTGCAACAACTCTTGGCATTAGATCGAACTCTGAATCAGAAAAACATCGCCGACAGAAATGTTCGAGCAAGTGATCGTGACGAGGACTTTCATATGCGTTTGCAAGTTCAAGGCGTGCAGTTCGCATTGCACCAAATAATGGCGCGTATCGTTCTGCAATCGAATCAAATGTCTCTATCGATTTTCTGCAAAGAGCGTCTTCGCCATCAACCGAGCACGCTGATGTGGGACATTCCAAATCCTTAGCAGAAGTCGAATGCACTACATACATCGGCTTGTCATCTGTTTTAAGCCAGTGATCAATTGCAGAGGCGGCTTTTTCAATTCGCGCCGTTCTGCTTTTATCCATGGGCACACTGCCTGATGCAGTTTTGCCTAATACTTCTTGTAATTTATTAGTGTTAATGCCAGATGCTTCAACAGAAGACTCTTTGCTATTTAAACCACGAAGTGCATCACGCATTTTGATGGCGTTTTCACGAAGGGTGGCATGATTAGTGTTCGCTTCAATGATGTGCAGCGCAACTGACGGGCCGGCAACTGCTGTACATGGAACGAGCATTGTGCCATTGGGAATTGCTTGGACAAGTTCTGCTCCCTTTGTTCTGAAATCGTGGTCTGCTTTTTCATTAAGCGAAAGCATATCGCCGACTTTAGCTCCAGCGGAGCCAATAACTTTTGCAGCATCGGCAACTGTTTTCAGTGCTTCTCGTACTTGACGCTCAACACGAACAAGATTGTCTGAAAGCACTTTTGAATTATCAATTGTTGCAATTATTTCAACGAAGAAATCAACAAGTGGCTGTACCTTTCCGTCCGGAAGCAGAACAAGAGGATAATCCGTACGGATAAGAGAAGGACGACGCAACGTGTGCATAACTGCTGGAAGTAGATCACTGTCTACTCCGGATGGTACTGATGGGTCACCTGCATGAAACCTGCGAGCATCTCGTAAGACATCATGCTTCGAGTGCCCTTCAGGCAATTGTTCCTCTGGAGGAAAATGTAAACCCTCCAAGTCAATTAGTGGTGTTTCTTCCTCGTTGCGAGCAACTTCATCAGTTGTAGACATCTATAGCTCCTCAGATTGCAAATTGATCGAGTTGATGATTGAGTGCGTTTATTTTGTCTTCTGGCGTTGCATGAATGCCAACCGAACTGTATTCGTTATAGATTGGCATATTTTCATTTTGATAGAGCAATCCAATTGGAAGCACTTCGGTTTGGTTTGCAACAGCCATTGCTTGCACAAGATCTGATGGATCGTGTGTAATTTTATTTTTGTATAAACGTGTGCCCGACTCTGGAACTTGTAGACCATTTTCATGTTCAATTAATTGCACAAGATTTGGATCTTCCACTGCATCAGCGAAACATTCTTCAGAGAACACAGGGCAACGTTGAAAGATTCGTACAAAACTGAATCCTTTGTGTGCATGTGCTGCAAGTAATGTTTCGTGCATATGCACTGCATTCCAGTCAACTGTTTGCGCAACGAAGGAACAATTTGTGATGGAAAGAGTTGTTGTTGAAGGATTCAAAGGTGGAAGCGGGGCGCCTTTGGGGTGAGTGTTCGTTGATTGTCCAATTTGGCTTGTTGGCGAGCTTTGCTTTTTGGTTAACGCGTACACGTTGTTGTCAAAGAGAATCGCGACCATGTCCATGTTGTACCTTACTGCGTGTACCCAGTGGCCAGCACCAATAGAGCAACAGTCACCATCGCCAGTTGCAACCCAAACATCAAGGTCGGGGCGGCGCGATTTTACGCCGCAAGCAACAGGAAAGGCGCGGCCATGCAAACCGTGGAACCCATAGGTAGACATATAGTGTGGGAATCGGCTCGAGCAACCAATCCCTGAAACACATACGGTCTTCTCAGGTAGTAGTTGTTTGTCGCGGCAAATTCGTTGCACGGTGCTTAAAATTCCGAGATCGCCGCAGCCAGCGCACCACCTTGGAACTGCTGCTTCATAATCGTCAAGCGTAAAATATCTAGGCAGTACGTCAAGTGACCAATCTTGTTTTAATCCAAACATAATTACTTACCCGCTCCTGCTTTTTCATTTTTCTTTTTAGTTTTTTTTGTTGCACCAAGTTTACCTTCAATAACTTCGACAATTTGGGATGGTCTAAGTGGCTGACCCGGAACAATCGACCAAAAGTCAACTTCTTGCATTAGATGAGCGCGTAGCATCATTGCCAGTTGTGCTGGTCTAGGATGCGGAACACTTCCAATTGGATCACTGTAGTTAATTTCAACAGTCATCACCTTTTTGAACTTTGAAAATATTTCTTCAAGTCCAACGTCCATTGGCGATAGGTAGCGCAAGTGCAAAGATGACACTTTAAGGCCCTTTTTACGAGCACGGTCTACTGCCTCTTCGATTGCGCCTAGCGTAGAGCCCCAGCCAACAATGAGTAAGTCACCGCTCTCATCACCATGCACAACTGGAGGTGTCAACGTTTGTTCAAGTGCTGCGATTTTTCGCGAACGCATATCGCAACCAACTTGGTTTGCTTGCGGGTTGTATGCAACATGACTTTCAGGTGTATGTGCTAAACCAGTTAGAACATACTCTCCACCTTTCTGCCCGGGAATTGGTCTCGGAGAAATACCAGTTTCTTCGTTCCAAGCATACGCAGGTGTGCCGCCATGCCAATCGCTTTGATCAATAGGCGGCGCAAGCCATTCTTCTTTAGGAACAGGTCGTTTATAAAGCGTTTGTCCTGTTGCCAAGTTTGCATCTGTGAGAACAATGACAGGTGTTCTAAATGCTTCAGCAAGTTGCCTCGCTGTGATGATGCTATGAAAACATTCTTCGATTGTTGCGGGAGCCATTATGATTTTTGGTGCATCGCCAGTTGCTCCATACATTGCATTGAGCAAGTCGCCCTGTTCCACTTTTGTAGGCAGGCCAGTTGAAGGGCCTCCGCGTTGTACGTTTACAATGACGAGCGGAACTTCGGACATTACCGCTAAGCCGATGAATTCAGTTTTCAGTGCCATGCCCGGCCCAGAGGTAATGGTGCAAGCAGTTTTTCCCGCATAGGAAGCACCTATTGCAAAACCAATTGCGGCAATTTCATCTTCCGCTTGGTGAACAAACCCACCAGCCTGATCGAATACACCAGCGAGATAATGCGAAGCAGAAGTGGCTGGCGTAATTGGATACATCGAAACCATATCCATGCCAGAAGCCATGACTCCAAGTCCAACTGCAACGTTACCGTTCATGACGACTAAATCATCTTTAACGTCCATGCTTGGAATGTTGTACGTGAATGGAATATGTTTTTTCGCGAACTCAACACCAGCATCGAGCAAGGTGTGGTTAGTCGATATAACTTTTTCGCCCTTCTTGGCAAAGATGTTCGCAATTTCTTGTTTTGCAATTTTGACATCTCGTTGATAGATATAACAAAGGATGCCGAGCACGAAAATGTTTTTGCCAAGTCGAGGGTCGCTCATTAACTCAGAACACGTTTCGTGCAATGGCAACTCAATGACGTTCAGCCCGCGAGCAGAAAAATCTGCAAGGGCGGATGTATACGCATCACGAATATTCGGGTCAGGGTCAGTTGCCCAAACACTTTCAAGAAGAATAGTTGTTTCAGGGCCGTACGCATCTTGGGCGATTCGGCCGTAGAGCACTTGCTCATTGAGAGCGACAACAAGGTTCGCCTTGTCGCCGGCGTTCGTCATGTCAGAACTACCTACGCGAATGCGGTTGCCACTTGCACCTTCGCGCGAACGGGCGGGTGGTTTAATTTCAGCTGGAATAATTTCAACTGTCCAAATACCGTTGCCCATTTTTGCACTAATGTTCGCAAAAAGAGTGCCTGCTTTTTGTGCACCTTCGCCAGAGTCACAGACAATTTCGACAATATGTTCGTCAATAGTCTGCGGTTTCTGCGCGGTTCCGTTTGTAGTTGTTGCCTTGCTCATTGAATCGTTCTAACTCCGATTACTTCGGCGAGCTCAGAAGTGAAACTTTCTGGCCCAAGAGTGGGGTTGTGAGAAGTTCTAAAAACATGGCGGACGATGCCATTAACCCATAAATTTGGGAACACTTTTCACTATAGATTTAAGGGATCAATTATACCAGATATGTCCATTATTTACCCCTTAAAATGGATACTTTTCTCCTCTCATTGTGTATCGTACGTTGCCCATGACAAGCCAAATAATTGCACTACTTATAGTATCTTTTTCTCCTACTCAACAACTTGAAATTCGACTCGAGCCAAGTACTGGGACGTTGTATGGAACGACCGCTATTAATGATTGCAACGAATCAATTATTGACAAAGAAGGATTGGAAATTCTGTCTTCAAATGATGGCCAAATTCGGTGGAAAGCCGTTTTTCAAGATGACGTTGAAAGTGGAGAACGAGTTGGACAAATACATAACTTTTCTGTTGATGCGCATATCAGTGAAGATGGCGTTTTTTTATCAGATTGGGCTAGTTGGTATCCAACGCCCGTTGACAAGGAAGGGGCGCCGATTCTCAGAAATATGACTATTTCAATTGAACCAATTGAGGGATGGTCATTTGTTGCAAGTGGCAATCCCTTTGGCAATACTTGGACTACGCCAAGACCAGTTGATGGGATGGCGCTTGTTGGTAATAAACACTTCGTTGAAACCGTTATTGTGCCTACTCCTGAAGGCGATGTTGCAGTCTCAGTGCATCTTGATCCATCCCACGCTGACAAAGCCCAGTTCTACCTAGATGCAGCAGATGACTACTTGCAACTCTATACACCGCTTCTTGGAAAATATCCCTACGACCAATTCACTATTGTTGAGAACTTCTTTTCTAGCGGTTTTGCGTATCCCGGATTTACCGTGCTTGGACCACGAGTGGTTGGCATGGCGCCTAAATCACTTGCTCCTGGCTACTTAGACCACGAGTTACTACATAATTGGTGGGGCAACGGTGTCTATGTTGACTCATCCTTAGGCAATTGGTGCGAGGCGCTTACAAGTTACTCATCAAATTATGGCCGGCGTGCACTTGAAGATGGCCCAGACGCTGCTCGTTCTTATAGACGGGGATTATTGAATAAAGTTTCACTTGACCCAACGCTTGACAACGGCCCACTCTCTAACTTTGGTTCTGCTGATCCTAACGATGGTTCAGTAGACAGATTCGTTGGATATGATAAGGGTGCCTTCGTTTTTATGATGCTCGAGGATGTGCTCAATGGTGGGGCAGTTGATGATGCTTCAAAAAGCAGAATATGGTCAATGCTTGCGCGATTTGCTAGCGACAACATGGGCAAACAAGCATCGTGGAAAGAAATACAAATTGCTGCGGAGCAAGAATATCCAGATAGATCTTCTGGTTGGCTTGACTCTTTCTTTAATTATTGGGTGATTGAACATCACGTACCCAAAACAACTCCCGAAATTGTCGCTAATGACACCCAAGTCATTGAAATTAATTCTGGCGAGGATTGGATTGATATTGACCCCGACTATCGCTACTACCGCCTATTTCCAAAAGGGCAAATCAGCCCGACAATTGCAGGGACATTGGCTGGGACAACTGTTGAAGTTGATACGACCGAAGAAATTCTCACCGACACTGGAGCGTGGCTTGCGGATGTT
>MPLX02182792.1_pt1 | contig 16397 bp, 10 predicted proteins | sample 1617341 | NCBI WGS metagenome assembly MPLX02 (sample SAMN05944804, study PRJNA350692) | marine metagenome | biome: marine; feature: ODZ; material: water; isolation source: 120 m water sample filtered on 0.2 um supor filter | place: Pacific Ocean | collected 2012-04-08 | depth 120m m | reverse complement strand
CCATATTATTCTAATCGTCTAACATGGGGAATATATGAAATGAGAGAAATTACCTGCTAGATTAACTACTGATAGAATCTTTATTTATAGGTGAGAAGAGAGAGAGGCTTTGATGCCGAAGTGGAAGCCTCAAAAATATTAGACCTCTCTATATTGGTCCTTTAAACACTATTTCTACCTGCGCACCTCTAAAATCAGACTTTTTTATTATCCATATGTGTTTCCTCAAGAAGTTCCATATCTCTGTATTCAAAGAAAACCGGACAGTCACTAGGCCAGGGTAAAAGGTCTGTCGATCTCTCCAGTCCCAGTTTTCAAAAAATGCTATCATCTTTTTACCCAACTTATAGAAACAAATTAAGTTTTACTGTATGTACTATTTCACTAAGGATACGGCTTGCGGAATCGTGGATCAGGTAATCCGCATATTTATCATAGGGTGTGGGAGTCAAGTTGATAATTGCGAGTTTGGCTCCTGCTTCCTTTGCCTTTACAGGCAAATAGGCTGCCGGCTGTATCTCCAGGGATGAGCCGACAACGATGAGGAGTTCTGAGGAGTTTACCATCCTCATAACCTTTCGTGCTATGTTTGGTGCGATAGTCTGTCCGGGGAAAACCGTATCCGGTTTCAAGATACCCTGACAACAATCACAATAAGGCACTATTGTTCCTTTCGCTATAGACGCATAAATAATTTTGCAGTCGTATTTCTTTCCGCAGTCCAAGCAGGAAATTGAGTGAAATGTTCCATGGATTTCAATAACGGCTTTAGAACTGTTACCAGCTTTTTGATGCAGACCATCCACGTTTTGGGTTATAACTCCTCGCAGGAGCTTCATTTCTTCTAGTTCTGCAAGGGCAGAGTGTGCATAGTTTGGTAGTGTATTCTGGATAACTGTATAGAATTCAGCACATGCCTGCCAGCATCTTCTCCTACTCTCACTGTTATTTACAAAATTCGATATGTAGGAATCCGTAACGTTATATTTTCCCCAAAACTGCCCATTCGTACCCCTATAATCAGGGATGCCTGATTCTGTGCTAATACCGGCTCCTGTAAGGAAAACCGGGCGAATGCTGTTTGATATTGCCGATGCTAATTTTTTCATTACTGTGCTCATTTTACGTTTTTCCAATAAAGAGCGGCACTCTTGTGTCGCTTATATTCGCGTAAGGTTTCTTCCGGACGAACAGCTCGATTCAGACCTACCGCAAAGAGCCATGGGAATTTTGTAGCAAAGTAAGGTAGTTTAAGAGGCAAAATGAATAAAATAATTATAACATTAAAGGCGATAGTTAGAATTGGAATTCCGTGAGGTGCTAAAAGAGGAGCAATCAGTAACCACAGAAAAATGCCTAGGCAGGTGCCAAACATAGAATACAAAAAGCAGGGAATATTAAATGCAATAAAGAAGCCACCAAGAGCTATGGCAATAGGCACACTGGTAAAACCATGAAGCCCAAGTTGGTTGAGTTTGAGCCCTTCTGGACCCATAAGTAAGTATGCGGTTATGAAACTTAAACTTCCGCCTACAAAAGCAAATAAGGCAGATATCCTGGAATAGAGCAAGATACCGGTAAAAAATGTTCCAATAGTAACTGCATGGTTGAGTAACCTATTCCCCAAAGAAAACCATTCTTTAGATTGGAAGATTCTATCTTGTACGCTTGTCATGTCTAAAGTGCTCAGGTTTAGAGGGATAAGTTCGAAGGAATGCTTAGGCAACAGTCCAAAAACATATGCATAACTAATAAATAAAAGAAAGATTACCACAAAAGGAATACTGGTAATTGGTAGATTCGCCTTGCTGTTACTGATGGTGTTCCTCAGAAGGATTGCATATAAGGTAGAAAGACTGGATGCTAGGATAAGAATGGTTATACTAAAATAACTCAGAGGCCAAAAAAATGGCCAGGTCAATCCTATAAGAGCTCCATTATAACCAAATAAACCATTCTCTATGTAAACTGACTTTTGTCTGAAAAGGAGAGCCGTAAGTGTTGCAATAGCACTTCCCAAGAGGCAATGTGGTACAATAACCCACCAACCGAATGCAAAGGCTACAAGAAATAGCAACCCTGATAAAGAACTACAACAAAAGAGTATTTGTCCGATGCCCTTAAAAGTTGCATTTATAAACCAGAAACCCTTGTATTTATTAAGTCTTCTTTCTTTTCTTTGTAGCCAATTATCAAACAGTTCAAAGAAATTTAAAGGCTTAAGCATATACTAAAATAAAGTTTATTATCGTTTTTTAGAAAGGAGTCTTCGTGGTACTCGTTCCAGCTTGCGAACATCCTGAGTTGTCTCCGGTCGTTTTACGTATTCAGACTTACCATTATTGAGCAATACTATGGCTGGTCTGGTAAAAATAAACTGCATCGACTGAGAGAAATTGTAAGCGCCTACATTCTTTATGACTAGGACATGTCCCTTTTGTAATGGAGGCAAACGCATACTCTGGCGTAATACATCTATCTGCATACAAAGAGGTCCACATATGGTTGCTTCTTCTACAGACATACCGGCGCTATGTATAGGGGATATGTCGTGTTTGAAATAAAATGCTGTAGGCAAAAGGTTTACACCCGCATCAACTATAACAACCTTAGAGCCAGTTGCTGAGCGCTTTGTTGACACTACTGTAGTCAGCAAAAACATACACTCATCTACGATGGACCTCCCTGGCTCCAGGATAAGTCGAGGATTACCTACAAATTGATCTAAGCTTTTTTTAAGAGGATTACATATGGCATCTGCATATTGCTCATAACTGGGACAAGTGGTAAGTCCGGGCATAAGGTGTTTATGGAGAGTATTAGGAGATGCATATCCACCGCCCAGGTCAAAAAACTCAATTTCTATACCAAATTCATCCTCAAGGCTTGCTCCCAATTGGACAAAATTATTAACTAAATTAGTATAAATGTTAGGATCGGCAAGATATGTACCGGCATGACAGTGGAGCCCAATGACTTTTAACCATCCGGTACTAATAGCCTTTCGACATGCATCAAAGGCCTGCCCAGACTCATAATTAAAACCAAATTTGTCCCATGTGGGACAGTTTAGTTGCATATTGATTCGAAGACCTATCTCTACAGTCTTATTAAAGCGTCGTGCCAATTCTTCTAATTGATAAAGCTCATGGAAGGAGTCTACGTTAATAATAGATCTGTTTTTGATAGCCCTATCTAGATCGGTTAAAGGTTTATAAGGACCGTTGTAGATAATCTTGTCTCCTGGTATTCCTAAATCTTCTGCAATGTCATATTCAAAACCGGAAACAACCTCTGCCCATGCCCCTTCCTGTGCTGCAATGGCACACACTGCGCTAAGATAATTGGTTTTGTAAGAATAGGCAATCGTTGTGTTAGAGTAACGGGAAACAAAAGCATCTTGGAATTCTTTAAATCTATTCCTTAATATTTTCTCTGATATAACGTAAAGGGGTGAACCGTACTTTTCTAAAAGATTCTCTACAGCAAAACCATCTATCTCCTTAAAAGGCATTGAATCAAGAACCATACCTGCATGCTTTCCAAGAGTAAATGGAGAATGAAGTGTTACTATTGGTTTTTCGTAAATGTGTTTAGTTTTTTTAGCCATTATAGATCAATCTCCTTGACGAATTTAGGGAAAAAAATGTATGTACGTCACTAGATATGTCTTTCGTAGTCCTGATGTACATATAGCCCGTCTTGTATTTAATGCTAGCCCTGACAGTATTACCCATGGCGAGTTTTATGGCTTTTAAAGGTAGATTTTGTCCCACCCTGGCAGTAAGATAAATCCAGGATGGAAAACAAGGTTGTAACTTTATAAGGTTGTAAGAGTCTGAGATTATCTCTTTTATGAATATCAACTCTATTGGTCCTGTCCACTTAAAATGTTTAACTAATTTTTCGGTGAAGGCTACGAGTTTTTTGTTAAAAATAGATACTACAATCCAGGGTGCACCTTGATCTGTCAAAACCAGTTTTTTAATGATGACTATACCAGATAATTTACTGTTTTCATCAGCCAGTGCAGCTACTGAATATTCCTCTCCATTTACATACTCCTGCATGCATAACGGATCATTTGTAAGTTGAAAATGAGAATTAACAAAAACCTCTGCCTCGCCAATGTCAACAGCCTTATAGTTCTCTGTAACACTTTTAATGATTAGTGGGAAGCGTAGAAAAGGAACTTTTCCTTTCAGATCCCTTTTATCATTAATCAATGTATAAGGCGGTATTCTAACATGTTCTTGTTTAGTGTGTATAAAAGAAAAAACCTTTTGATCAAGAGCATCTATAATATTATCCGTTTGAGGAGTAACGATTTTTATTCTTCTGCGTTTAAGCCTCTTTTTTAATACCGAAAAGACAGGTACCTCCCGGGGTATGGCAGGGATGACGACTTCTAAGCCACTTTCTTCTTTAAGCCTAATAATATCCTCAAAAAGTTTATCCTTATTCTGCAAAGGGTTGTCAATCAGATGGATTTCGTCGAATATATCCCTAGTATAACATCCGGGGGATAATGGGTCATAACTGATACCAAGAACCTTGATATTTTTGTTCAATTTCAGGCATTTAGCTATACCTAATCCTGACATTGGATTGTCAGAAATATCAAGACCCGTTATTCCAACACATAACTTCTTCACGAGTTACCCTTTTTTTTATTATGGTATATTAAACTCCCCCGGGTAGTAAGATTGCCCAGGGCTTCAAAACTGCAAATATGTTCTTCAATAGTACGCACAAAAATCGTTCCCAGTTTATATGAATGAAACGGTGTTACTTTCTTTCCCGATAACAATTTGACCGCTGCAAGTGGTAAATTCTGTCCTGCTGCTACTGCCAGATATACCCATGCAGGGAAACGTGAATTAATCTCCAAAAGATACATTTTGCCAGAGGAAAGTTCTTTAATAAATTCCAATTCCAAAGGACCAACCCATTCTAATGCCTTTATGATTTTATCCGTTAGTGATAATATACTCTTATCTCCTATAGTTATACCTGCGCAACCCTTACCCTTTTCTGTAAGGGCAATTTTTTTCATTGGAACCTTGCCCACGACATTAGATTTTTCATCTGCCAATACTGCTACGTCGTATTCTTCTCCTGGTATAAACTGCTGCCATACGAGGGGGAGTCCCCATTCTTTGGCCAGTCTACCAAAGAAAACTCTTGCCTCTTCTACCGAATTTACCTTACGTGCATCTGCAAAAGAGCCTTTCAGGACAGATGGATATCCGATGGTCTTATCGTGTTGTATGTCATTAAATTCGTATATTATCTTAGTCTGAGGTGTATTAAAGTTGTGTTCTTTGCAAAAGTTCATGAGCATTTGTTTCGAACTGTTTTTAACCTTCATCCGGTCGGGTATGAGCATTTTTATTCCCATTTTCTCCAAACTGGATTTTAGAGAGGAATACAACATTACTTCAGCATCTAGGGAAGGAATGATTATGTGCAGTTTGGCGAGTTTATTTATTTCTATTAGCCGGCTCAATAAAGGCGCTTCGCCTTCTGATGGATATGGTACTATGTATACCTCATCCAGTATGGAATCATCATAGGCACCGGCTGAGAGAATATCGTACGTTAACCCAATAATCCTGATACCAGTAATATGTGATTCTTTGATAGCCCTACTTATACTTAAGCCTGGTCCTGGATTGTTATTTGCATTGAGTGCTGTAACTGCGATGTTAAGTTTCTTCATATGGTACAATAAGACCCATGTCCATTAAATTTTCATAGAATTTACGGAGGTCAGACAAGGATTTAGCTGGGCCTGTACCATATCTTCTCGACACTGATTTGGTGATTACAGAGATTAGCTTATTTTCTTTCATCATTGAATATATATATAATCCTGTTGAATTGAGGAAATAAATATGGCCAAGGTTTGAATCAAAGATAAAACCCTGGCCATTATCAGAGGGTTCGAGAACTATATGGTCTGGTACCCTATATTTGATTAGAGAGTCTGCTTTGCTAATGTGTGATTCGCAAAACGTGAATCCTTCAATAACTGAATTGCGACAGTGCTGTTTTCCCTTTTTTGCAACAGAGCATCTTCTCTTTCCCATTTAAATCTCACTCAACAGCAAATATATAACTACTTAATCCCTGCTATTCCTTCAAGGGAGCTGGCATAATAAGGGTTAATTTTAAGTGCCTTAACAAAAAACTTCTTAGCTTCGGAATAATTTTCTTTTCTGAGATAGCTCCACCCCAGACCATTATAAGCATCTACCCAATCACTGTGCTCTTCGCTAACTTTACTGAACGCATCTATGGCCATGTCATAATTGTCCTGTTTATACCAGCACCACCCAACAGTCAATCTAATAGCGCTGGCTGTCGGGTCTTTAGAAAGTACCTTTTCAAACTCATTTACTGCGTCAGCAAACTTCTTTTGGGCGTAATTCAGGTAGCCCAGTCCCTTTACAGCTTCTATATCATCCGGCATATTAGATAATGCTGTTTGGAAGGCTTCTCCTGCTTCGGGGTACCTGAGTTGATTATAGTAAGTCCATCCCAGTGTGTTGTATAACCCCCACATACTTTCTTCCTCAACCATTTCTTTCAGTTCATCATCAAAAACATAAGCAGGATAGATACCTATCGCTGTGCGGAAGGTTTCGACAGCCTTATCCTTGATGCTGTTCTTTAAGTAACTCCAGGCCAGCCCATCATAGGGGCCAACAAGGTATGGGTTAATCGCTATCGTAGCCTGAAATTCCTTAATCGCGGTTTCATAATCTCCCATCTCATTATAGCACCATGCCAGGGTGTTTTGGGCATCATATTGGCCCTTCAGGAGACCAAGAGATTTTTTTAATGCTTCTATGGATTTTTCATATTCCTTGTCGTTGTAATATACGAATCCTAAACCACGCAAGGCGTCAACATTATCTGGGTTATCTGAAATGGTTGTTTGAAACTGTTCCATTGACTCTTCGTAATTACCCTTCCAGTAATTACACCAACCTATGCCACTTCGTGCCCGCCATTTTTCTTTATCCGGGAATTTTCCCGTGGTGTCGGCTATTGTCTCCTCAAACACTTTGATAGCCTCATCATATTTTCCCTGATAGAAATGTGCCCATCCAAGGTTAAAACTGCCAAACCTTGCTGCTTTTATGGCTGCGAGCCCGTTGTTGGCGTCAGCGTAATACGGGTATTTTTTCAGGCACGTCAGAAAACTGGTCTGGGCTTCCTCCAAATCTTCCTTGAAAAAGTAACACCATCCCAAGCCATCCCAGGGATCGCACCATGTAGGATTCTTTTCAGCCACTTTTTTAAATTCTGCTATTGCCTTATCGTATTCCTTAATACTTAAGAAACTCCAGGCTAATGTACCTCTTGCATTACTGACTACGAGGAATTCTCCGGCTGTCCCAGGGAAACTTGTATACTCCTGAATCGGCAGGGATTCTTCTTTTATGGAAAGGCTCTTATTGAGGGATTTGATAGAATTATCATAGTCCTTTAACTGATAATATGCATACCCTAGACCTTGCAACGCCTCTGCATCCTCTGGATTCTTTTTTGCAGAAGTGGCAAAAACATCTTTTGCCTTTTCATATTGCTTGGTATTGTATAATCTCCAGCCTAAATATTTAAGAAGAGCATACCATCCATCCTCGGCAGTTAGCGCTGCTTCGAATTCATCATCAATGGATGGGTATATGCTTACAGCGGTATTATAGTTCTTTAATGATTTTACTTTATCTCCGGTTTTATAATACACATGGGCTATTCCGTTATATGGGTCTGCAAGGTATGGATTGATCCCCATAGCATCCTTAAAGCCCTTTATTGCCTTTTCGTAGTTATCTAACCGATAGTTAGTCCAGGCCATCATTGAAACAACATCTGCTTGTCCGGGAAAGATTTTAAGACTCTGCTCTAAGGTTGTAATGGCCTTTTCGTATTCATCCTTCCTGAATTGAACGTAGCCCAGACCCTTTAGAGCATCGGAATTCTTAGGAAGGAGCTTGAGTGTTTTTTTGAATATTTTTTCCGCCTTACTATAGTCTCCCTTCCAGTAGTAACTCCACCCCAGACCACCATACAAAGACCACTTTTGATCATTTGGAAAACGGTTACTCTTGTCATCAATTACATTCCTAAATTGCTTTATTGCTTCATCATAATTTCCATAATTGTAATAACTCCATGCTATGTTGGACAATTGGTACCTCCATGCATTTACTCTTCTCAATCCATCGTTAGCAGAGACATGCTTGGGAAGCAGCTTTAACGCCTCTCTGAAGGATTTGTCTGCCTCTAAATACTCTTTCTTCCAGTAATAACACCACCCCATTCCATCATGTGCGTTTGCCCAGTCAGGGTGTTTTTCTGCTATCGGTTTTAGCCCATCAATGGCAGTGTCATATTCCATCAGGTAGAGATGGCTCAGCCCTTTCATCATCTTGGCATCATCGGCATCTGGATGCTGGGAAATGAATTCCTGCAAATCTTTAATAGCGTCTTTGTATCTCCACATCCTTACCTTTACAAAGGCAATACCCTTTACAGCCTCTTCATTACCCGGATCTTTAGCCAATGCCTTTTTAAAGTTGTTTTCTGCCTCTACATACTTAAGCTGATTGTAATATCCCCATCCCATAGCAGTATAAAGATCCCACCACTCTTCCTTTTTTAGTACGTCCAGGATCCTTGTTTCCATTCGTGGTGACAAATACAGGTAATCCTTAAGTTTTCTCCGGGCTTCTTCTTTTTTCTCACTGCTATAGTAACTCCATGCCATACCATAGTGTGCGCTGGCAAGGGGATAATACATATATATTGCTTTTCGGTATTCTTCTACAGCCTCATTATATCTGCCGAGTTCATGAAGGTTTTCACCTATAGCGCTTAAAATATCTGATTGCAGGGGAAGGAGCTTCAAGGAACCACGGAAGGCTTCTATTGCCTTCTCGTACTTTTTGCCTTTGTAGCGGCTATATCCCAGTCCCTTAAGGGCGTCAGCGTTCTCGGGTAAGTGTTTTAAAGATTTATTGAATGTATTCTCTGCCTCACTATATTCACCCTTCCAGTAATAGCTCCACCCCAAACCACTATGCAAAGACCATTTTTCATTCTTTGGAAAACGGCCACTCTTATCACCAATTACCTTCTTAAATTGCTTTATGGCTTCATCATAATTTCCCGCATTGTAATAACTCCAGGCCGTATTAGAGTTTTGATATCTCCATGCATTTACTCTTCTCAATCCATCGTTAGCAGAGACATGCTTGGGAAGTAGCTTTAATGCCTCTCTAAACGATCTGTCTGCCTCTAAATACTCTTTCTTCCAGAAATGAGACCACCCCAACCCATCATAGGCATTTGCCCAATCAGGGTGTTTCTCCACAACTTGCTCCAACTGAGATATAGCATCAGCATACTGCAAGTTGTAGAGGCAACTAAGCCCCAGCATGAGCCTTGCTTCATCCTCCTCTGGATTATCCTTGAGGAAGGCGCGCAGGCCTTTTGTGGCCTGGCTGTACATCGCCATCTTTAATTTAGTATAGGCTGAACCCTTCCTTGTATCAGTGTCTTTGGGAAGCTTTTCCAGGGCTTTGCTAAAGAAATAATCTGCGTCTGGAAATAGAAACTGATTGTAATATCCCCATCCCATAGCAGTATAAAGATCCCACCATTCTTCACTTTCAATCATCTCGATGAGTTTTATATCCGCAAGCTGAGGGTACAATTTCAGGGCTTCACTATATTCACTTTTGGCGTCTTCTTTATTACCAGTCTCATAGTAACACCAGGCAAGCCCGCTGTGCAGGTATGAGTCTAACGGGTTTTCCTTGATGGCCTGTTTAAAATGCTTTACTGCTTCATCATATTTATTCTCCTTATAGTGTTTCCATGCATCATCCTGTGCCTTGGTTAGAACTATCCTTTTAACAGTAGTAGCACCTATGTCTGCACTGTACAGGTAGGGATTGAGTTCTTTTGCCTTAGCAAAGGAGTGTTGGGCCTCTTCATATTTCTCTAACTTCGCATAGTTCCATCCCAGGTCAACATATGGGTCCGCCCAATCGTTGAAACTGGCAGTCAAACTATGCAGTGTTTTTATCGACTTTTCAAAATCACCAAGTTCGTAATAGCTTTTAGCTAGTAAATGCCTAACACGAGTCAATTCTGGCTTCCTCTTTGCCACTTTCTTGAGATAGTGAATAGCCCTGTTATATTCTCCAAGTTGAAAATAACAGAATCCCATTCCCTTCATACCATCAGCATCTGCGGGAAATTCCATGTGATAACGCTGAAATGACTTTAAAGAGTTTTCATAATCAGCAATTTGGTAGTAATTCCATCCAAGACCTGTGTAAGCAGAGTACTTCGTGAAATCCAGAAAGAGGAGGGTTTTGAATTCCCTGATTGCGTCATAAGTCCACCCTTTCATGACGTAACACCATGCCATTCCCTCATGGGCGTCAAGACTGCGGCTGTCCAGGCAGTAAAGGGTATAGAATGCATCCAGTGCCTTATCTGTTTTACCCTCTTTAAAATAACTCCACCCTAACATACCCATGGTGGATGTTGAGCCCGGCCTTAAGACTATTGATTTCTCTAAGGTCTTTGTGGATTTTTCATAATCTTTTGCCAGAAATTGGGCAGTACCTACCCGTTCTTTGTTCCTGGCACTCATATAACTGCAGCCACTGGAGAATATCAATAGGAAAGCCAGGAAGATTAATCCACAGTTTTTTGGAGCAATGCGATAGATATTCATGGTAACAGTAGAAATAGTATTCATAACATCTCCTCTCTCTTCAGGCGAATAATTACGTATAATATCGGTACTAAGGTAATCTTAGATGACTATTTTAGAAACTAAACTCTAAACCCAGGGCGAGGAAAAAGGCGTCGCTGGGATCTCCACTTTTATCACGCGGAAGGACAGGGCTCTGTCCCAGATCACCCCTTGTCATTAAATCTGCTCTAGTTTTGACTCTGTAATACTCTCCTGGGAAGAAAAGGGCTCCTTGCATATTTACTGATATGTGTTTCGTTATGTTATAGCTTGCAAAAATGTCAATCTCGTCTCCAAGCTCAGAAGGCAGTTTTTCTGGGAAAGCCGCACCGGTACTAGTATTTATGCCGTAACCCGCTTCATCTGCATGCATTTTCCAGTAGTCTATCGACATATACATCTTATCTACGGGAAAAATTTCAATTCCCGCGTTAAAAAAACGAACATTCTCTATTACAAACGGGTCGTTAAAAATACCCGGCCTGTCAATACCAAAGTTAAACAGGTATGTAGAAGCAGTTGCTAAATATGGACCTATACCAGATTTCTGATAATGGGAGTCAAAGATATCGGTATTTGTCGGGGAATAGACGGAAAAGGTTCTGTTATTGTTGCTGCTGGACCAGCCATTTAGCACATCTTTACGTCTGCCCTCAGGCCCGGAAGCCCAGACAACCTTGGCCTTTGGCCTTACAATCCCGAGATTATAGCCTGCGTCCGCCACCAAAAGCCACCCTTTATGCGTAATGTCGTCCATCCAACCTGATTGCTCAGTATTTAATGGTACAATCTCCTGGGACGTAGTATCGCTTCTTGCCTTTCCAAAGTTTCTGGCAAATTCAACACCAAGGTTAAACCTCTCAAAATTCAGGTTTAAATCAACACCAACTGTCCCCAAGAGATCTTTGTCAATCGTTCTGCCGTTTGCGATGATACCCTTTGTGTCGAAAGCGTTATCGCGATCTCTTGAATGAGTGAAATCGTATACGAACCCTACATAAGGTTGTATAGAATGCCTCCCTGCCTTTGCCATGATATCTGCAGCAAAGAAATTGGCGTTGGTGTTTCTACCGTGGAAAGCACCTTCTTCAACATCGCTTATTACGGGTCCCCAACAATCTAGTTTATTATAAGAGTCTACTCGATCGTAATGTAGTCGTCCTCTAAAATTCTTGGGGCCTGCAGATAGAGTTACCCCCAAATTAGGGTACTTCCCTCCAAGTGCTTGTTCATTCCCGACACCGTACGTAAGAGCTCCAATTTGTACACGCGTATCCAGAAAATCTGTTACAGGGAGATCAAGGTACGCCCTGTAAACCCTCGGCAGGATCTCTCCCTGGGAGTATTCATGCTTGTTGCCGAAAAGGGTGGTTAGGTCATCGTCCAACCACAGTGGAGCGTCGTATTCTGAGATATTAATCCGCTTGAAATGGAGGAAGAATTCGGCGCTGCTCATATGCTTTAATGAAAGAGAAAAGTCGTACTGGTATCCAACATAGTAAATACTGTCATCTTTATCGTTGTCAAGGTCTGCGAGATTGTTAGAGCTGTTAGAAGATATTCGAGAGTGAAAATGACTGGAAAGTTTAAAATCACCGAAATACAGGTCGCGCAACGGGTCGAAATCTTTGTATTCCTCTGCACTTACGGGACTTTTGGGAGATTTTATCTTGGGCAGAATTCTTTCTTCTGCAGTGGTAATCCTTGCAAATGGAATTACAAAAAGAATAGCGATTAGCACGGATGTTATAACTCTATTCATAAATCTTGGTTCCCTTTCTCAGCTTTCTTTCAAGATTCAGTTGAAGTTGAATCAAGTAAGACACGAAGTATATATTTTCCTGAACTGAAAAATACACCTTCAATGTTTTGTGTAAGCTTAACTTAACGATAAACTCTAACACAACGGGAAATAGAGCCACCCCAAGAAACTCTATCTGCACTTTTACCGAGTATACATAACACTAGATTTTAACAAAGCTTTATGGAATTTCAAGAGGAAAATTAGTTAAAATATGTTTGAAATTACAACTTTAAAATGTTAACTAAAGTGTAATTTGAGGTTTTTACGTATACGCATTATTCCCGCTAATTATTGTTGTAAGGCATTGAATTTTCAGTTATTATGCCGAATATAGCCTTTCCAAGTTTGACGTATATAAGCGTTTTCTTTCCAATGTATTATTATTGCCATCACGAATCTTGAAGTTAACAGTTCAAGGTGTGAACCGAATTTCCACTTATCGGGGAAAAATATGTGTGGTATTGTAGCTTCTTTCGGAACGACTATAAACAAAGAGGAACTAACACTCCGGCTGGATAAAATTAAACATAGAGGTAATATAAAAGAAGCTGAAATTCATTCGGGTAATAATTATTTTCTCGGATGCCAACGTCTTGCAATAATAAGCCCTGAAAGTGGAAAACAACCTGCGGTAAACGAAAATAAAACAATTGAAGTTGTTTTTAACGGTGAAATTTACAATTTTAAAGAGTTAAAAGAAACTCTTTCAAATCATACATTTGAAACGGACTGCGATACAGAAGTAATTGTTCACCTCTACGAGCAATGGGGGATGGAAGGTTTTAAGAAACTTAACGGCATGTTTGCGTTTGTTTTATGGAACCACAGAACAGGGGAATACATTGCCATAAGAGATCCGCTCGGAGTAAAGCCTCTTTATTATGTCAACGTCAGCTCAGGAGATTCCATCACCTTTGCATCCGAGCAAAAGGCCCTTGTCGGGCTTGATGGTGCTATTCGCACGCTTCCTCCAGGCCACTACCTGACACAAAAAGCAATTGGAAAATATTTTTACTTCAATTTTCAATCCGAGGAATTTAAAGCGGATAAACTTCGCAATCTTCTTGAGACTTCAATAAAAAGACGACTTTACTCCAGCCACTCTTCAGGAGTTTTTTTGAGCGGAGGACTGGACAGTGCTCTTCTAACGTCATGCATAAAACAATTTAACCCCAATATCAAAGCCTATTCTGTTGGAATGGAAGGTTCAGAAGATCTTTTTTTTAGCAAACGATACGCGAAAGAATTTAACATTGACTTAGAAACATTAACTCTTTCAGCAGATTTAATTATAAGTAAGCTGCCGGAAATTATCTATCACCTTGAGAGTTATAACCCCTTTCTTGTACGAAGCGGAGTCGGAACTTATTTCGCGTCGCAGCTTGCCGCGAAGAATGAAAGCGTTGTTTTCTCTGGAGAAGGAGCTGACGAACTTTTTGCAGGTTATTCCTATCTGCGCAGCTTTCCATTTGCAAGATATTCGGCTTTACTTAAAGAGGGTATTAACAACCTCCATCAGACAGAGTTGCAGCGTTTGGACAGAATGAGTATGGTTCATACCTTAGAAGCACGTGAACCGTTTCTGGATATTGACTTGGTTCAATACGCGTTCTCAATACCGGTTAATTCCAAAATCAGGCCATGGGAATCATCTCTGCAAAAACTATGTTTAAGAAAAACATATGAAGATTTGCTTCCTGAATATATTATTAACAGGCCTAAAGTCCCCTTTGACAAAGGTTCCGCAATAGACGCTGTCCTGCATAAACACATCAACAAAGAGTTTTCAGATAAAGCATTTGAAGCAGAAAAAAACAAATATACATACTTGAGAAGCCGCGATAAAGAAACAATGTTTTACTTCCTGATTTGGAAAAAATTCTTCTTGCCGGCTAGCCAAACCTTTGTATTAGACAGAGGGCGCTACGTAAATTATGATGAGATACCACCGGAAAACATAATAAATTTCTAAAAAAGCAGACCGCAACCTTAGAGTAACAAAACGAATTGTGGATTCAGGCAGGTGGGGAATCTACCCCAAATAACCCTTGCCTGGTATCATTATAAGTCTATAATTCACACCTCACAACCATTTTCATATTATTCTAATCAAATAGCGTGGGATGTATAATATGAGAAAATACTTACTACATGTCTTAATCATATCGTTTGTGTTTTTTGTTCCCACTATCATTCATTCAGCAGAAGAGGAGAAAGACCGTCTTCTGGTGGTACCGCTTAAAGCAAAAAAAGGAATAGACCAAGACGAGGCCTCCCTTTTAACAGACATACTATCCGTAGAAATAATAAGATCAAACTTGTTTACGGTTCTCAATAGAGATGATATGAAGGCGATACTTGATGAAAAGGAGTTTGAGCTGGCGATGGGGTGTGGTGAAGACAATATATGTCTGCTTGAGAATGTTGCAAAGTTGGCAGTGAATAAAGTAATTGCAGGTAGTATAGGATTGTTAGGTAAGAAGTATATTGTTTCGATAAAGTTGATAAATAAAGATGGTCAAACTGAGAGAATGTTGAAGGAAAGTTGTAGTTGTCCGATTGAAGATTTAGAGAAAACAATTGAAACGATTTCATACAGGTTCTTAAAGAATTTAGGAGGAGAGGAAGTGTCTGCTCCAGAAAGTGTGGTGAGTCGTGAAGAGCCGTCATATAAGACATACTCTGATGGAAGCAAATACGTTGGTGGGCTTGTAGATGGGAGAAGGTCAGGCCAGGGAACATTTACAACGCCTGATGGTAAGAAGTATGTAGGCGAGTTGAAGAATGGCAAGATGCATGGCCAGGGAACATTTACATGGCCTGATGGTAATAAGTATGTAGGCGAGTGGAAGGATGGCAAGAAGCATGGCCAAGGAACACTTATATGGCCTGATGGTAAATATGTAGGTGAATTTAAGGATGACAAGTATCATGGCCAAGGAACATGTACATCGCCTAATGGTAAATATGTAGGTGAGTGGAGGAATGACGAGATGCATGGCCAAGGAACAGTTACATTGCCTGATGGTAGTAAATATGTAGGTGAATTTAAGGATAACAATATGCATGGCCAAGGAACATTTACATTTCCTGATGGTGCGAAGTATGTAGGTGAGTTTAAGAATGGCTTAGCAACTGGTGGTTGGCTCTATCTGGCAGATGGTAGTAAAGAGTGGACTCTCATGGACTCACAGGGAAATTGGGTATACCAGCCAGAAAGGGGAAAAAAAGCACCTGCAACAGAAGGGTCACACATAACCCTGCGCTCATCATATAAAACATTGTATGTATATCAGGTACAGTCAATGTCTAATGTGTATATAAGTGAAAAGTCACATAAGGGATTCTACGGTCACAGCACAATCAGTCACAACTATGAGAAGAGGTCTATAAATGGAGACGGTGTGGTAATAGACCATGCCACAGGTCTGATGTGGTACCAGAGTGGCTCTGAAGAAGAAATGTCGCTTGGTAGGGCGAAGTGGTGGGCAGGTCACTCGAGCAAGGGGTATGCAGGTTACCACGACTGGAGGTTACCGACATTAGAAGAAGCGACCACATTGCTGGAGTTTGATAAGAATAATAGTGACTTATACATAGACCCTGTCTTTAGTGGTAAACAAGTTTCCATTTGGACTGGTGATAGACATCCTTCGGAGGCTGCGTGGCTCGTATGCCTCAGCCATGGTTTCGTGGATTGGTACGACGTCACCAGCTACGGCAGCTGTGTGCGTCCAGTTCGCTCCGTGAGATGATACGCTTGGTGATTTGGTGATTTGTCTCCTCTACGCTACAACTGTCTGTATG
>MPLX02324048.1_pt1 | contig 16423 bp, 8 predicted proteins | sample 1617341 | NCBI WGS metagenome assembly MPLX02 (sample SAMN05944804, study PRJNA350692) | marine metagenome | biome: marine; feature: ODZ; material: water; isolation source: 120 m water sample filtered on 0.2 um supor filter | place: Pacific Ocean | collected 2012-04-08 | depth 120m m | reverse complement strand
ATCTTCTTCAATTACTGGTTCAGCAGTATATTATGCTGGTGGTGGAGGTGGAGCCGCGCAAGATGGAGGTACTGCTGGTTCTGGTGGTAATGGCGGCGGCGGTGATGGTGGCGTAGATGATGTTGTTGGTTCTGATGGTACAGTTAATACTGGCGGAGGTGCTGGTGCTGGTTCGGTAGATCCACAACAGCATAGTGTTAGGGGCGCTTCAGGCGGTTCTGGTGTAGTAATACTTCGTATACCAACTGCAAATTATTCAGGAACAACAACAGGAAGCCCAACAGTAACAACAGATGGAGACTATAAAGTAGTTAAATTTACAGGCCCAGGTACATATACAGCATAGGAGAATTAATATGGCACATTTCGCAAAATTAGATAATAGTAATAAAGTAATACAAGTTGATGTTCTGAGTAATGTAGTTATTACTGACGAAAATGATGTTGAACAAGAACAATTAGGTATTGATTTTTTAACAAATTTTTATGGTGGTGTTGGTTGGTACAAACAAACCTCATATAACGAAAGCTTTAGAAAGAACTTCGCAGGAGTAGATTACACATACGATGGAAGCAGAGATGCTTTCATAGCACCTCAACCATACCCTAGCTGGACTCTTAATGAAGATACTTGCCGATGGGAAGCACCAATAGCGTATCCTGACGATGGTAATCTTTATGAATGGGATGAAGCAACTACAAGCTGGATAGAAATAGAGTAAAAATACATATATGACACATCAATGGAATTTTCAAGCTACATAGTATGGAACATATTATTATCTTTAGTGGTAGCTCCTGTACTGTATGGAATCAGGTCAAACACTATGGATTTAAAAAGAATAGACATCTTATTAAACAGAACACGAGAAGAACTAGGTAGAGATTATATATCTAGAAGAACTTTTGAAAACGATTTAAATCGTATTATGAAACTTTTAGAAAAAGTAGAACAAAAGATAGAAAGACAACATGCGATGTTAGAATCTAAAATTGATAGATTAATAGAGAAATAGATATGGCAAGAAAAAGATACAGTAAAGGTAAACGAGTAGATATGCGTAAAGGCGGAAGAATTGGCTTTGCTGAAGGCGAACCAATAGATGAAATTGTAGTAAAAGGAAAAAGCCCTAATAAAAGAAGGTTTAAACAAAGAGGAAGATCTTCTATGACACCTCCTAAAGTAAAGTATCCAGCGATGGGAGATCCAAATAGAGCAAAATGGTGGAAAGATAGAGCAAAGCAAGCAGCTAAAGAACAAGGAGAATATCCTGAAGATGCTGTTGGAGCAGTTGTTCCTGAACCACCTGTACCAGAGCCAGATCCAAGCCCTACTTCTGTAGGTAGACCTATGCAAAGAATAGTTAGAAAAAAACAACCTAGAATGAGTCCAGTAGATGACGAGCCTTTTCCAACTCCAGAAACTAAAAGAAGACCTAGACCTACACCTAGACCTAACCCTAAACCTACATCTACGCCAACGCCAGAGCCAACGCCAACGGCTTACGAAGAACAAACACAATCTCTATCTGGACCAACTGAACAACTAAAGACTCAATCAGCAGATACACTTAGTAGTCAAATAATGCAGTATTTAGGAACTGATGCAGGTGATGCAGGCACTTACCAAGCAGAGTTTGATATTAATGGTGATGGAACTGTTGATATGTTGGATATTACTAAGCAATTACAAAATGAAGCAGTAGCGCCTACGCCTACGCCTACAGGACCAGAACCAAGAGATCCGATTACTATTCCACCAAGTACAGGAGATTATACACCACAATATGCAGATCGTACAGATCCACAAGCAGAAGCAGCTAGAGAATACGTACAACAAGCTGCAGAAGGAAAACTTCCAGCAGATGCAATAATACCTACTGCTGTTCAAACTGATAAAGGAATTAAATTTGAAGAAGATAAAATTCCTCAAATGGTAGATACAGGAGTAGCAACAGCAGGAGTAGCAACAGCAGGAGATGCAGAAGTAGTTTCAAAAGGAATTTCAACTGCAGCAGCAGATCCAGCAACTATTAGTGCGGCTACATACGATGCAGAAACAATATCTGGAAGAACTCCAGATGTTATAGCTGCTGAAGGAGAAGTTACTAGAGAAGCAGAAGCAGAAGAGATTCGGCAACTAACTGAAAAAGCAGTAGCTGCAGGAATGCCTCCAGATGAAGCTCTGGAAAAAGCTAAAGCAGATCGTGTTGTTGGAGCTTTAAGCGCAGGAGCAAAAGCAGAAAAACAAACTGGAGTAGGCGCTCAAATTGCAGATACACCACAAGCAGAAGCAAAAGCAAGACAAGCAATCACAGGAGAAGCTCCACAAGGAGATGAAGCACAAATAGGTGGTATACCTACTTTTACTGCAGCCACGAGACAGGCAGTAACAGGAACAGCACGAACAGGTGCGGCAGCATCGATGGTAGCAGAAGTAGGAGCATTGCCTCCTGATATTACAGCAGCTATTGTTGAAGATCCAGCTACTGTAGAAGCTCAAATAGATGATCAACCTGTAGAAGTTCAAGCAGCAATTGCGGCATTACCTGAAGAAGCATTGGTTTCTTCACAAATGGAAACACTTATAGCAGGTATAGAAGAAGGAACAACTCCTGCTTGGGCTAGACCAGCCGTAGCAAGAGTAGAAGAAATGCTTGCACAACGAGGTTTGGGTGCTTCAACAGTTGGTAGAGATGCATTGTTTAATGCTATTATACAAACTGCTTTACCAATGGCACAAAATAATGCACAAGCTTTACAACAACGTGCAGCACAAAACTTATCTAATCAGCAACAAGCCAACTTAGCACAATCTACACAAGATATGCAAAGACGAATGGCAAATCTTTCCAATCGTCAAACTGCTGAAAGTCAAACAGCACAAATGGCACAACAGATTGCCGTACAGCAAGGACAGTTTAGACAAGAAGCTGTATTAACTTCGGCACAGCAACAACAGCAAACGAGAATGCAAAATTTGCAAAATGCTCAACGTGCTGCTGAATTGAATACACAGCAACAACAGCAGATGAATATTCAAAACTTGGCAAATGCCCAGCAGATGGAAACTATGAATTTGCAGTTAGAATCTGAACGATTAGGTGCTGAATTTGGTGCTGAACAACAAACAAGACTTACCAAATTCCAAACTTCTTCTGAGTTCATGGCACAGAACGCAGCTTTTACACAAGATATGAATAAAGCAAATCTTTCATCAGAAGAAAGATTAAATTTAGCAAACTTGTCAGCAATGAACCAAGCTGCTGCTGAAACTATGTCAAGTGCTGAAAAGACAGAGTTAGCTAATCTTCAAGCTAAAATGCAAGTAGGTATTACAAATGCTACTCTTGCTAATGCTATGGGTATTTCACAATTAAGTTCAGATCAAGCAATAGCTATAAATAATGCACAAACTGTTGCAGGCATGGATATGACACAGTTTAATGTAGATCAACAAACACAACTTGCAAATAGTAAATTTATGCAATCAACATTATTACAGGATTTTAATCAAAGACAACAAGCAGCTATGCAAAATGCTACAGCATTAGCAAGTCTTGATTTAGCAACAGTAGATCAACGAACAAAACTTGCTGTAACTAATGCTCAAAATTTCTTGGCAATGGATATGGCAAATCTTAATAACAAACAACAAGCTAATGTATTAGAAGCTCAGATGGCACAGCAAGCTTTATTAAGTGACCAAAGTGCGACCAATGCTTCTAAACAGTTTAATGCTACTAGTATAAATCAAACTAATCAGTTTATGACAAACATAGCAACGCAGATAGATATAAATAATAAGACAAGAATGGATGCTATGGAACAGTTTAATGTAAGTGCTGATAATCAAGCAGAAGCTAGAAGATTTGCGGCAGAAACAGATGTTTCTAAATTAAATGCACAGATAAGAACACAGGTTTCACAGTTTAATGATCAACAAGATTTTCAACGTGATCAATGGAACAAAGCAAACCAAACTGCTATTATGCAATCAAATGTAGAGTGGAGAAGAAAAGCAAATACTATTGATACTGCAGCACAGAATGCTGTGAATCAGCAAAACGCTCAAAATGCTTTTGGATTAAGTACACAAGCTATGACGTTTATGTGGCAAGAGCTTCGTGATCAAGCAAGTTATGTATTTCAAGGAGAACAAAACGAAGCACAAAGACAAGCTGGATTATTTAATACAATCTTGGATCAAACTAAAGATATTGGAGATTGGGGAAGGTTTGAAGAAACATATAAATCAATGATTGCAACAGTTAGTAATTGGTTTACTGATTAAAAATATAATATAGGAGATATAAAAAATGGCTGGAAAGTTACGAAAAGCACTTAGAAAAATAGGCGGTGGTATGAAAAAAGTTATTCGTACTGTAGCTAAACCTTTTAAAAAAGTAATGGGCTTTATGGGAAGACTCGGATGGGTTGGAACATTAGCTATGATGATTGCTATGCCTTATATTTCTGGTTTTTGGGGAACTATAACAGAAGGAATATCTGCTGGAATAGGTGGAGCTGCAGCAGATGCAGCTACACAAGAAGCAATGAAACTAGCAAGTCAAGAAGCAATAAAACAAGCAACAATAGAAGGAGTAAGTCAAGAAGCAATAAAGAAAGCAGGTGTAGAAGCAAGTAAAGCAGCAGCTAAAAAGGCAGCTACAACTGTAGGAGAAAAAATAGGATCTCGTTTTATATCAGAAACAGGAAAAGCAACAGGACTGTTTGCTAAAGGTCCGATGGCTAAAGCATTAGGATATACTTTAAAAAGTATGCAGATTGGAATATCTGGAATTGGTAAAGTCTATAGTAAGCTTACAGATTTAGTAACTGCTGGAGTTGATTTTATTGCTCAACCTCTTATGAAAGAAGGTATGTCGTTTACTGATTCTATGTCCACTTGGGTAGGTGATCGTTTTAACGAAGCAAGAAGTGCAATGGGAATGAAAACATCTAAAGGATATGTGCCTGGAAAAGGAAAAACTGCAGCAGTAGCGGATGCTAATAAGGTAGATTTTACAACAACAGATAGTACAGTTAAAACAACAATTCCAAAATCAAAAACTGATCTTAAAGCATCAAGCACAGTAGATGCTGAAATATTGACAGATCAATCTTTAGAAAAAGCTGATATAGGTAATCTTAAAGATAAAACACAAGATGATTATTTAAAAAAAGAAAGAAACCTTTTAGATGCTGAATCAAGTATTACAAGACAAACGTCTGAAAATATGCATCTTATATCCGATGATGGAACAATAGTTGATATATACGGCAATCCAGTAGTAGATCTAACAACTGTAGATGAAAGTTTACTAGCTATGCAAAAAGGAGAAGATGATTTGGGCTTTTTTCAAAAAGGATGGCAAAATTTAAAAGAAAGTGCTGGAGAAACATGGCGTGGAAAATATGAACAACAGCCTATTTATGTAGCAACTGGTATTGATGATGATAGAATATATCTTGATTTTGATGGCAAACCTCTTCCTAAAGGACTAAAACAAACTGGTGTTGAAACTATTAAAACACCTGGTGTTCAAGGTTATATAAGAGATCCAGAGAAAATAGTTAAAAAAGGTGCAGAATATGCTATGGGAGAAGTAGAAGATTATCTTGATCCTCAACGACTTATTCAAGATAAGATTGACGAAACAATAGGATTAAAAAAAGATCAACAAGTAACAATAGTACAAGAGTATAAACCTGCTAATACTTTAATAGATATGCCAGAAGGCTATGCAAGATTACCTGATCTTCCAGAATCAAATTATCTTGCTATTGCTAATCATACAAGGAATATTAATAATGGTGATTATTTTGCAAGTCCTTACGATTATAAAGTTGGAGAAGAAACAAAACCATATGCACTTCCTGGATATGTAGGTTAAAAACGGAGTATATAAATCATGGCAGAATTAGATTTAGGAACAATTAGAACACCAGACTTTGAGAAACCGATTCCTGGTCAAGGATTAATGTCAGATCCAGAGAATCCTATGGCTTTTGAAAAACCTGCTGAAATATCAACTTTATCAGATGGTATAAATAAAGTTTTTCTTACAGTAACAGCAGAAGATTCGTTTGAAAGTATATTAACATCTATAAAAGATGGGATTCCTATAACTGAATTAACACATTATTTATTGTTTGAAGGATTTAGAAAAGGTATGTGGAATCCTGATTTGATGTTAATGTTGGCAGAACCTGTAATGTTTATGTTAATAGCTTTTGCAGAAAAAGCTAGTATAGACTATGTTCTTTACGAAGGAGAAGAAGAGGAAGAAGAAGGAGAATTAAGTGACGAAGAAAAAATTGAACTGAACCAAAGATTCACACAGCTTATAGAACAGCAATTAAGAAACGGAAGTAAGGTATCTACTTTGCCTTCTGAAATGCAAGAAAGATTAGAAGAATTAGAAATACCAGAACAGTTTAAAGAAAAGAGTCTTATGGAAAAAACAGAAACAACAACAGAAGAACAAACTGAGGAGATAATATAATGGCTAGTAGTAGCAGATGGAGAGGTATGGGCGCAAGAGAAGCGCAAAGTTATGCTTCTGAAAGAAAAGATTTTTTGAAAGCTGCTAGTAAAGGTGCTGATTGGAAACCAGCATTTAGGGATGCTAGTAAAGTTTTTGGTCTTAATGTTTTAGGACAAATATTTAAAGGTATTGGTAAGTCTGGTAAAGTTGGAATGATGAATGAAACTATTAATAGAGTTACTGAAGACCAATCTGATATTTTTAATACTGTAGATCAGATGAATCCTTATTTATCATTTTTACAAAACTTTGAAGGTACAAATACAAAGATAAAAACAGCAGGATTTGATCCTACAATTCCCTGGCAGCGACAGGCTTATTTTCATTCTCTAGCAGATACGGATGTTAGTAAAGCATTTAAAAATAAATGGCAGTCTTTTCCTGGAGGAGATGCTAATATTACAGCAAAAAGAGGAATGGCAGAAGAGTTGATAAATAGATCCGATACTATAGCTAAAGAAAGAGCAGAAAATCTTATAAAAACTTATGATAATAGTTATAACTTATTACAAGGTTTTAAAACTCGTGAAGGAACAGTTTTAACTTCTGCTATAGTAGATAGAAAACTAAAAGCAATACAAGAGCGTATAATGATTTCAACAGAACAAAATCTTACAAATGGACAATATATTGATCCATCCTTTTTTGATGTTGCTATGTATCAATTTGGTTTTAAAGATGGAGATATGAGAAAAAATGTTATTACAGGAGTAAAAGATGAGCTTATAGAAAAAGGTTTAGTAAGAAGACTTAGTTTTAAAATTGAAGGTACAGAAGCAGACGAAGAGTACGAAAGACTTATTAATAATATTATTACTAACTGGAAAATTATTTCACATAAAGTTCCTGAAGCAGTAAAAGACAAGACACTTGAAGCTATAGCTATTGAGAATAATCTTGATGCTGATCCTTCTATTACAAAAGAAGATGTACAGAACGCAACTAATAATTTAGAGACTATTACAGGAATTACAAGCGACTATCCTAATCTAGCAAGTGGTTTAGGTGATCTTATTACTACTAAAGAAGAAGCTAAATTACTATCAAAAGAACAAAGAGATGCGCTTATAGTGCAGAATATAGATAAACTTGGGATATTAGATCGTCAATTAGCTAACAACGAAATAGAATATGCAGATTATAGACAAAAATATGATGATCTAGTATATAATGAAATAGGTCTTTCTTCTCTTCGAGCTTGGATGAAAACTAATCAACCTGAAAGTGAAATGCTTAATCAGATGAAAAATACATTATTCAACGAAATAAGTTCAATTCCTGGAGGAATATCAGGTTTAAATCCAAGAAGATTAGATCTTTTCAAAACTTTAGTTCCTACTGCTTTTGGTAATATATATGGCACTAAAGGTAATAAACTATCAGTAAATACTACTTCAGAATCATTTATTGAAAGAATAGGAGCAGCTCAAATAAATGATGTAAATATGGCTGCTGATCAATATTTAGGAGCTACTAATTTGGATGAAGTTATTGAAGGGCAAGCAGATAAACTAGTAGAACTGGGATATTTAAAAAAAGGAGCAGAACTTAATACCTATAGTGAAGAAGCAAAGGCTTGGATAGCAGCTAGAAAAAAATTCATAACTACAGAAGTTCAAGAAGGTCAGTTTGGTAATCAATTAAGAATAATGCAAAGGGCAATTAGTTCGAGTCCAGTAGGTCAGCTACATATGGCAACGTATAATGCTACAGTTGTACAGGATTATATTGATCAAGGAATCACAGATCTTGGAGCTATTCTAGATATGGCAAAAGTAGATACGCTTTCTGCTTTCTTTGGTGTTAAAGGTACTGGTGGATGGTTTGGCACAACAGATAAGATATTTGCTGGTATTGCTAATCCAACAATAGGCATGGGTAAGGATTCAACATGGGCTAAATTATTAGGAGTAAATTACTTATATGATGATGCTACTGACAAAAATGCTGCAATAGATAGAGGTGTAATTGATTACAGCGAAATTAAAAATGATAAAGTAAGAAAAGACATTGGTGATATATTATTTAATTTTGCAGATTGGGAAAACGCAACAGGAAAATATGCTCCTGGTTCTGAAACTCCTTCATCTAATAGAGTAAAAAACAAGGTAGATAGATATGTAGCGTTAAGAAAATTTGCAGAAATTTTAGCTGAACAACCTTCTCAAGGTTCTCAAATAACAAACAGATTAAATATAGCTATTGATTCGACTGACAAATTATTAAACTTAGGCAGAACAGATTATGATCTAGCTTATGACCAACTAAGAAAATCCTTAATTAATGAAATGACTATGTATAATATAGCATTTTTCAAAAATATTAAAATTGATCTTTCTACTTTTGAAGGTGGAGAAGAGGCAGAAGATTTAGCAGGAAACATACAAGAGAACTTATCTACTTTTACTAAGGAAGATAAGGAAAAGGCTAAAGTATGGGCTGATCCTAGTGATGCTACTCTTACTACTGATGAAATTAAGGAAAAATATAATTTAGAATCAATTGAAGATATGCCTGATGATTGGTGGAAGAATATAGAGTTTACTCCTGATGTAGTTGGTATTACTGAGAATGGTTTACATTATCTTACAAAAGTAGGAAAAGGTTCTGTTCCAGTAAAAGATTATGATAAAAAATGGGGTAAGCCCGAAGGTTTTGAAACACCTGCATCTATTAGAGCTGCCGAAACTATGATAACAGGAGGTAAAAATTGGAAAGCAAAACAGAATATGTCAAGATATGGAGGTAATTTACCTAAACTTTTTGAACTTGGTCTTTTAAGGAGAGCCGCAGAGGAAGGTTATGTTAAACAAGAAGATGTGGATAATTTTTTGAAAAAAAGCTTACTGGCTAAAAATAAAAAAGTAGTGAATTAAAATGCCGAATAGTTTTCAACAGCAGCAACTTCTACAACAGCTAGATAATATTCTTAATAAACGCTTCGATTTACAAGACAAAGAAGAAGACGAAGATAAAGAAGAAGAAGAAGAGTTAGAAGATAAAAGAGAGCCGTCAATCTCTTCTGCTATTCTTACTAGGGAGATGATAACTGCTCCTCGACCAGAGCCTATAGTAGAAGAACAAAAAGTTGAAGAAGAAGAACAAGAAGCTGAAGATTCTAAAATACTTACGGATTATGATGAAAAAGCAATAGATAAGACTACTATTGCCTACGAAAGTAAAAAGCCTGTATCAAGTATATCTAAAAATACTGTTCCTGAGGAGTCTATGACCTTAGACCAGTTCATTAAGAATGAAGCAATAAAAGAGGTAGCCTACGATTTCTTTGCCGAAATGGGAGAAGAGGGTACTGCTTCAGATATGCTTTACTATTTTAGAAAAGAAATTTCTATTGATGATATGATCAGAAGGATGTCTCAATCTAAAAAATGGTCTGACGAACAAAAAACCAGATATATGTTTTTAAAAGAACAATTTAATAAAACAGATTGGTCAGATTCTAGTTTTCAACAAAAATTCAAAGCAGTTAGACAATATGGTTGGCAAGCAATGTCTGATCCTTCTATGATAGCTGCAATGCTTCTTGCACCTTTTACAGGAGGAGGATCTGTAGCAGCTAGAACAGGAGCTGCAGAAACAGGAAAATTTATGATAAGACAAGCCATAGCTAATACTATGAAAAGTGGCTTAACTAAACAGAATGTAAATGCTTTAGCAAGAAGTTTTGTTTCTACTCCTGCTAAAAGTACTGCTACTATTTCAGGCGCATATACTGGAACATTAAATAGACTAGATCAAGAAGTAAAAATTGAATTAGGCTTACAAGATAATGTAAATTATTCTGAATGGGCAACACACACAGGTATGGGAGTTGTTCTTGGTGCAGGTATGGCAAAAGGATTAGAAAAACTTCCAGTTGTGACAACACCTGTAAAGAATGCCATTGCTAAAGTTTATGCAAATACAGATGAACTAATAGGAGGTAGACTTACAGATGCTACAGAAGCTATAATACAAATACCAATAGATACTGGAATGGCTAGAAGCTTTGGAACAGCCGTTGCAGAATTTAAAACAATGGCAAAGTATTCTCCTACTGCTAAAAAAATATTAGAATCTATAAATGCTTCAGGGCTTAGAAGAATTTACCAACAAGCAACAGAGAAAATTCCTAATACTTATTTAGATGATGCTTTTGGATGGCAAGGTATTTTTTCTACAAAACTAGAAAGAATTTTAGATCCTTTAAAAACTGGAGTAAGACATAGAATAAAAACAAGATCAGAAGGAACATCTGCTTGGTCACAGCTCAAAGGAGGATGGAGAGAAATACATAGAGTAGATGATGAAACAAATGTACTTTTAGCTGAAGCTATGCGTGGTGCAAGAATAGATAAAGCTTTTAGAGACAGAATAAGAGAAGCAGCTAAAGGTGGAAGAGGAAAAGGAAGAGGAAAAAGAGCATATACTGTAGAAGAATTTAGAACGGCTGTAAAAGAATTAAGAAAACTAGATAATGAAGCTTTTAAATTAGCAGTAAGAGAAGGTCTTCCTTTACAACACGTTAAAAATCACTTTCCTCGTGTATATTCTAAATATCTGAATACTAAAGAAGGAAAAGATTTATTTGTTAAAGAACTAATAGATAGTGGGCAAGTTAAAAACAAAGAACTAGCACTAGAACTAATTGATGAAATGTTAAATAAGGCAGAGAGATTTGGATTAGGTTCTAATGTTAATTCAAGATTTGCAAGAACTTTAGATAAAGTAGATGATAGAAATATAACAGATCTATTAGACAATAATGTAGCAGAAGTATTTAGAAAATATTTTTGGGATATTTCAAAATTAAGTGCTGAAGTAAGACATGGAGGTAAGCCTCAGTTACAAAAATTATTAATAAATAAAGAAGGTGATATTAATAAAATATTAGTTGTTGGTGAAAATACAAAAGGACTAGGAGCTGATATTTGGGCAGCTACAAGATCTGGTGGACTGATTGAACAAGAGCTTAAAGCTGCTGGCAAAGAGCATCTTTTAAAAGGAGGTCTTGGTGGAAACAAACTAGAAAGATTACAAAAGATGTGGAACTTTACAATTGGTAATCTTCCGCAACTTAAAGGAGGAGCAAGACTTGCTTCTGAAACTTGGCAAGTTGTAACTCAAGTAGCTACTCTACCACTAGCTACGCTTACAAGTTTATCAGAAGTATTTGTACCACTAACACGAGTAGATGCGCCTAATTATGTTAAAAATTTAGTGAAAGTAATGGGTGTTCGTGGACAAGTTACAGTAAGAAATATATATAAAGGTTTAGATGCTCAAACTCCTAAATGGCTTACTAAATCAGAAACAATGGAAGCTGCGCATAGTGTTTTAGTTGCGCATGATTTGGCAACTATGCAAAGAATAGACTCTATTTTTTCTGGTGATATTAAAAATCCTATATTAAGAGGAGTTCAACGAGGATTTTTTAGGCTTAATTTATTGGCTGAATGGACAAAGACAGTTGAATTAACTGCTTATATGATGGGTAAAGACCTCATTAAAAAGAATGCTAGGAAGTTAGCCAAAGGAGGATACTCCAAACCATCAATAGCAAGATATAAACTAGAATTAAATGAATTAAATGTAGATATACCAACTGCAATAAAATGGGCAAAAGACGAATTGCTTCGGGAACAGGGTAAAAAGGGTAAGTTTTTATCTAACAAACAAACACTTTTATTTGAAAGACAAGTGAATAGAGGTGGAGGTCGTTTTGCAAGGCAGGTTATTCTTAATCCTAAAAAAGCAGGACTAACTTCTGTATGGATTCAAGATCCAAGATACAATGTTCTAACACAATTGTTAGCTTATCCTTATGCTTTTGGTAATACTATTATGAAACGCTATGCAAAAGGAATGTTGCAAGGACCAGTACAATCAGGACAAGCATTAGTTGGTGGTACATTGATGGCAATGACAGGTATCATGGGTAACGAATTGCGTACTCAAGGAGAAAGAGGTTGGGTTAAAAGATCAGATGCTGAAGTTATTTCAGAAGGTATTAAACGCGTAGGCGGTATGGCAGCGTTAGAATATGTTTGGAGAGGTTGGGAACAAGTAGAATATACTGAATGGGGAGGATTGCTTACAATGTTAAAAGTAACTCCTCTTTTAGGCAGTCCAACAGGATCAGATATAATTGATTTCTTTACTGGTAGAAAAGGTATGAGAGAAATATTAGTAACAAAGAGTCCTTTTTATCAAGCTTATCCAAGACATATACAAAAACAAATGGAAGCTTGGGCAAAAGAAGGAACTGCTGAATCTAGAAATAAAATGTTTAATTTATTAAGAGGAAAAGGAATTGACGAACCAGAAGTATTTGGTTATCCTAAAAGAAAACCACAATTTGAAGGTGGTGCAATCTCCGAAGACTATCCAGTTCCTAACGTAATTAAAAATCCTTCAGAGAGAATAGATCCGAATACAGGCTTGCCTTATGACGAGCCTTTAGAAAGATTAGGATTCTCTGGAGGTGGTTTGCTAAACGGAGTAGAAGATCCGTTGGCTCGTTTAGGATTCACAGGCGGTGGAGGCTTGATGGTATCCATCGGTGTCGCACCTGTATCAGAAAAGCAGATGAGTAAATTTGAAAAAGCTTTAAAGAAACGTAAAGCTAAAAGAGAAGGTGGAAGGATTGGGCTTGCTGAAGGTAGTGAAGTTAAAGAATTTGATGAAACAGCTTCTGCATATTTTAATGATAATCCTGATGATCTTGAAGAATTAAGAAATCTTGTCGGTTATACTCCTCCTCCTGAACAAGAAAAGAAACCTCTTGAGTGGAACGATGTTAAAACTTTTATGAAAGAACAGTTTGGAGAAGGAGCAGTGAAACGTGCAGCAGAACAGCTACCTTACTTATTAACTGCTGCTCCTGAAGATTTAGGTCGTTTGGCTGCCTTGCCTTATGATATAGCTTCTCAACATATGCCTCTTCCAAACATAGGCGCAAAAGAAAGATTAGAAAGTCCTTATGCTTTTGAAAGATATACTGAATGGGGAGCAAAAAAAGGATATATAGATAAACCACAACATACATTAGGAGAACTGTTTTATACACTTCTTGTAGATCCTACTATTGCAGGACCTATGGCTGCCGCTTCTCTTACAAAAGCTACTCCTTTATTGATGGGCATGACAAAAGGAATGAAAATAAAAAAAGGAACTAAGCCTACATATCGTGCAGAATTAAACGAGCTTGGTCTGTATTCAAGAGCAGAACAACATTTGTTAGATGCACCTAACGATTTAAAAGGACAAGGTTTAGTAGATTATTTATACAGCCAGAAAAGAAAACCACAAGTCAAGAAAGAAGAAAGACAGTTTTTAGAACTTGAAGATAAAATAACTGCTGATACTACAAAAGAAGATTTACTACAGATTATTAGAGAAGACAGACCAGACTTATATAAGACAAGATATAAAGCTGATCCAATGATGGACATGGAGGCAACTGTAGAGATTCAGCCTATAGATCCTCTTGATGGTAGTATGGATTATAGTCTTATAGACTCTGAAGATATATTTAATGAACTTAAAAAGGCAATCAATGCTGGAGAATATAATACCAGCCGAGCTTATTATGGTAAAGATATACATGAATTAAATTATAAAAGACAAAATGAACTTCCTCTTGTAGAAAAAATTCCGTTTGATATTGGAATTACTGCTATTTCAAACTCTAAAGCAAAAAGTTTATTTAACAAAACTGTAAAAAATAAAACAGATGACGAGCTAATGGAACTCGCAGAAGATATATCAAGATTAAGATTTTCAGAAAATCCTTATAAACTTATAAGATATAATTTTAAAGAATCTTATGACTTTCCTTTAAGAGCTAGTATGGACTTACCAACACAAGGTATCGGTATTTACGGAAACGATGATGTTGGTTATGCGCTTTTTGATTTGAATATGAAACGAAAAGAACACGCAGCTTTCGCGGATAAAGCAGGTGAGCATCCTAACATAATGGATCGCTTTGAAGCAGGTATAGGAGACACCGAAGCCCAGATAAAATTAAAACAATATCTGACTAATGAATATAATATAGGAGGAGATGATTATCCTGCTGCAAGATACGAAGAATATATGCTCGAAGGTGGCAGAAACTATGAAGAAATAACAATTAATTTAAGAAATCCACAAGAGCATATGATTGAAGGAAAAGAAGTAGAAGGACATTTTCCATATAAAGAAGCTGAGTATGAACCAACTCTTTTACATATCTTAACAAAAGAAAGAGATGTTATTAATAAAAAAACTGGAGTCATAAAAGGCGAAACCAAGCACGTTGACGAACTACAAACAGATGTTCACGAAGCAGGTAGAGCAGAAGGATACTTGACTAAAGAGAATATTAAAGAAACAGAAAGATTAGAGAAAGATAATTCTAATATACTAGATAAATTAATAGAAGATGGAAAAATAAAAACTCATACAGGAGTAGAAGTAGAACTACTTAGGGGTGAGGAAGGAATGAGACAAAAGGAACTTTTAAATAAAATAGGTAGAACAAGTCATAAGTACATATCAATGACTATTGAAAAAGACCTTATAAAAATAAAGAAACAGAATCCTAGAAAGTATAAGCACATCCTTGATGATATTTATTATGATTTTGGCTTTAGTATCAAAGGTTTTACAGCACATCCACAACAAACACAACTGCTAAGTCAATAAGAAAATCCAATATCCAAGACCTCCCATTTAAAGATATTGAAGAATGGGCAGCCAAAGGTATTCAAGGAGCTATTCAAGAAGCTGTAGAAGGAGGACAAAATTATGTATCGTTTTCTAATGCAGATATAATTGGTAGAAGATATAGTGATCATAATCCAAAATTTTATAAACTTTTATACGATAAAGTAATCCCAAGAGTAGGCAACAAAATATCTAAAAAATTAGGAGCTAAAACAAGTGTAGAAGATGTGGTTGTTAGATCTGAATTATCTTCAAAAAGATATATAGATATTCCAGCAGAAACAAAAAGAATGTTCACAATAGAACTAACTCCAGAAGCTTTAGCAAAAATTGAAAAAGAAGGAATAGGTCCTGTGTTTGGATTCTCGAAAGGTGGTTTAGTAAATATTTTACAAAGAAGACAAGCCAAACGAGATGGTGGAAGGATTGGACTTGCTGAAGGTAGCGCAAGAGAACAACGCATAGAAGAACGAGAAGAAAAGGATGCACTACGTAAAGTAACAGAAGGTCATATAAAGAAGTTATTTTCAGGAGAAACATTAACAGATGCTGATTATGATTGGTGGATTAAAAAATTAGGTGATGTAGATAAAGATGCTATGACTGCTAGAGCTGAAGAATGGGCAGAAAAAACACATGGCTTGTATCCTAAAGTTGATAAAGAAGCTTTAACAAACTCTTATCTTCATGCAATATCTTCCTATGAGGTATCTACTGATAATCCTGAAGGTGGAGAAGGTGATAAAGGTTTCCAAAAATTATGGAGATCTAAAGCTAGACAACTAGGAATGCAAGTAAAAGAAACGAGACAGAAAGTAGAATCTTTATTCGGTGAAGAGAGGAATATTACTAATTTTTTTGAAGCTCAAAGAGATATTCTAAATAATAAGGTTGGGTTTAATGCATATAGTAAGTATGGAGAAGATAAGGATAAAGCTTATGAATATATTGATAATACATTTACAACACAATTAGATGAGATGCTAAATGCTGAAGACACTTCTTCTTCTTTAATGGGAAAACCCGTAATTAATCCAAGAGAAGAATTAGAACCTGATCTATGGAAACGAGATGAGAAGGGTTTTTTGCTTAATGAATATGAGCCTATAATAAATTAAAACTTGACAAATCTTAAAATACTTCCTATAATAACAGTATGT
>MPLX02285147.1_pt1 | contig 16483 bp, 19 predicted proteins | sample 1617341 | NCBI WGS metagenome assembly MPLX02 (sample SAMN05944804, study PRJNA350692) | marine metagenome | biome: marine; feature: ODZ; material: water; isolation source: 120 m water sample filtered on 0.2 um supor filter | place: Pacific Ocean | collected 2012-04-08 | depth 120m m | reverse complement strand
TCCTCGGCATGCGGGAAGCCGAGGCGGTGGCCAGGGTCAAGGGGATCGACTTGGCGCCGGACGTCGTCGAGCGGTCGATGGAGGTGGTCGACACCATGGCCGCCAATTCCGCACCGTCGATGCTCCGCGATCTACGGGCTGGGCGACGGCTCGACCTCGACTCGCTCAGCGGCAGCGTCGTCCGTCTCGGGCGGGAGTTCGGCGTTGACGTGCCATTCCAAGACACCGCGTACGCCGCCCTGAAGCACCGACTAGCTGGTCGCCCGTAAGGCCAGTGACCAGCGCCCAGAGCCACACGTCCAAGAAATGTCTTCACTCGAACCCAAGTCGCACATCGCCGCCCTTCCGCTCTACCCGACGGGGGCGTCCCGGGGCACAGGCACCGGGACGACGATCAAGCTGTCGTCCAACGAGTCGGCGTTCGGGCCGAGTCCGGACGCGGAGCGCGTGTATCGCGACCTCACACCGTCGCTGAACCGGTACCCCGAGGCCGGCGACAACGAGCTTCGCGCGGCGATCGCGGAGGTGCACGACATCGAGCCGGAGGGCATCTTCGGGTCGAATGGCGCGGACCACGTCATCTACCTGTTGCTTTCGACGTACGCTGGTCCCGGTGACGAGGTGGTCGTGAGCCAGCATGGCTTCTTTCGGAACACGTTGAGCGTTCGGGCGTGCGGTGCGACTCCGGTCGTGGCGAACGAACTGGACTACACGACCTCGGTCGACGCGATGCTGGCGGCGGTCACGGACCGGACGCGGGTCGTCCTGCTGGCGAATCCGAACAATCCAACCGGGACCTACGTGTCGACCTCGGACCTGCAGCGGCTGGCGGACGGGCTGCCGTCGAACGTCCTGCTCATCGTGGACTCCGCCTATGCGGAGTATGTGAGGACACCGGACTACTCGGCCGGCATGGAGTTGGTACAGCGCGCCGATCACGTCGCGATGACGCGGACATTCTCGAAGGCGTACGGACTGGCCGGCTTGCGGCTCGCCTGGGCCTACGGATCGCGTCGCATCGTGGACGCGTACACTCGGGCACGCCTGCCATATCCGGTGAGCAGGCCTGCGCAGGCGGTGGGCGTTGCCGCGCTGCGCGATCGCGCCCACCTCGAACGTGTCGTCGAGCAGAATGCCCGCGGACTGGTCTGGGTCCGGGAGCGGCTCGACGCTCTCGGTCTGCATCCGTTCTCGACCGTCACGAATTTCAACACGTGTCGCTTCGGTCCGCCGGGGTCCGGCGCGGCGACGCGCGCGGTGGCGTTCCTGGCGGCCCGCAACATCCTGGTGCGCCCGCTGGCCCCGGCCGGCCTGCCGGACTTCGTCAGAATCACGGTCGGTCTCGAGGAAGAGAACCGTGCGCTGATTGATGGTGTGTCGGCCTTCCTCGAGGCCGACGCTTCCTAGTTGTTCGATCGTCGGTAATTCTCGGATGCCTCACGAAGTCTCGGCTGCGACTCAGGTGCTCATCGTCGGTGCGAGGCCGACCGGCCTAGCCGCCGCGAATCTGCTCGGTCTGCACGGCATCGGCACGACCGTGATCGAATGCGATGCGACCACCTCTGACCTGGTCCCTGCGATGGTCCAGTTGCTACGAGAGAGCAAAGCTCATCGTGAGCCCTTCGATTGTGACGCTGGCGTGACGGCCTCAGGCACCGGCCGGCGATCCTGACGCGGCGGGCACAGATCAAACGGAGGACACTGGCAGCACGAACACGTGAGAATCTACAGACACCGTGCAGAGCGGTACACCGGCGGGAAGTCCCTCTTACGAAACAGGGTTCTCGGCCACTCTGGTTTGACGACGTACACGAAGAGGGGATGTCGATCGTGATTGCGCCCGGCCGCGAGTATCACGAGTTAGCCCGCAACGCACTCGACGGGGAGACGCTGGTATCGCTGGCCGTGGCAGACGGGTCGATTGTCATCCGCAGCCACAGCCATCTGTATCGCATTACCGCGGGCTGACTCGGTCGACCTGTGCACGTCTGACCGGACACCTGGCGCTTGGTGTTTGCCCTCAACGCCTGCTTCTCAAAAGATGGCCAGCGGATTGACCGCGGACCCGGTCGCATGCTGGATCGGGAGCGGCGCAGCCATGAACAGGAACGTCCAGCGTTCGCGCTCACGCGCTTCCCGTGCGACCGCCTCGAGGCCGAGATTGTCGAACAACGGCATCCCCATCGAGACGATCGCCAGCAGGTGCATCGGCTCGCCGTTGCCTGGGATGACGGACGGATAGATCTCGTTGTTCACGTCGCCGCCGAGCACCGCCACGCCGCGCGCATGCAGGAGGCCGGCGATTTCCGGGTGCGGCCCCGCCGCTCCCTCCTGCACGCTCCACGCGCCGAACTGCGTTTCGCGGGCGCCGCGCCCGGTGCGGATGAGGACGACGTCGCCGTCCTGAATCCTCACGCCCGTGCGGTCCTCCCAGGCGGCGAGGTCCTCGAGCGTGACCGGCGTGCTGGGCTCGAGGTAGGGGACGTCCTTCAGCCAGGGCACGTCGATCAGCACTCCGCGGGTGACGATCCCGTTGCCTACGTTCTCGATGCCGAGCCGGCTCGAGCCACCGGCCTGGACCGCGAGCGATTCGGGGAACCCGTTGTAGAAGGCTCCGTTCGAGGCGAGGTGCGCGAGCGCGTCGAGGTGACTGTAGGCCCAACCGTGATAGATGATGGTCGTGCGGTCACTGAAGAAGGACGCCTGACCGCCGCCGCCCGCGCCCGTATACTCCACCTCGAGCGGAGCGATCGCGTTGAGGTCCGCGCCGGGTTTCAGCTCGCGGCTGAGCGAGATTGCGACACCCGCGCGAACGCTCTCGGCGGCCTCGCGGGTGCGCTCCGGCGTGATGAGATTCAAAGTTCCGCGCTCGTCGTCGGCGCCCCATCGCCCATGGTTGGACACCTGCTCGAACCACTGCGTGAAGAGCACCACTGCCGCGTGATCCGGCGCGTCTTCCTGGGCACGGACGACCGACGCCACGACCGGAGCGGCCACGAGCGTGAAGACTAGCAGGACACGCTTCACGGAGTCACACCAACGTCGGCTCTCTCGTCTAGCAGATCTTGCCCTGGCAATCATCTGGACCTCCTGTGTGGTGCAGGCACCCCTAGTCTTCGAAGACCTAGGCCTTGCGACTGCACATTGGCCCGATGTCGGCATTCTCCTGACGTTTGAGCTTCTCGTCAATGAGATAGATTCTCACTCTGCCGCCTGGGTTGTCCGGGAGCAGCGACACAGCCGTTCGAAAGCTGGCAGAATGACTCAGACTGCCACCCTGTTCGAGGAGGGGGTCCAATGAGACGAGTTCTTCTGCTAGCGGCGCTCTCCGGGCTGGCGGCGCTCTCGGCCCACGCCCAGTCGCAGACGATGCTCGATGGCCGACGGGCGGTCGTACTTCGAGGTGATGTCGCTCAGGTCGCCGTCGACGTTGCCGGCGGATCGATCGTCCAGTTCCATTTCCACGATCAAGAACTGAACTCGCTGGTTTGGAACGCGACGGACGGCACAACCGAACCCCGCCAGATGGCGCACTTCCTCTGTCTGGACCGCTGGGGCGCCCCGTCGGAAGCAGAGGGACTGAAACGGCATGCCGTATCACGGAGAGGCGGCCCTCGTGAACTGGGACGTTCTCCAATCCCCGCAAATACGCGGCGGCGGGGTTCACGCCGAGATGGCCGCGGCGCTCCCGATGGCGGGACTCGACATCAAACGAAGGATGATTCTTTCAACCGACCGAGCGCTGCTCTGGGTTCACGAAGCGGTCACGAACAAGCGAACGCTCAGCCGAATCTACAATTGGGTACAGCACCCGACCATCGAGCCGCCATTCCTCGACGAAAACACCGTTGTCGACGCCAACGCCCGCAAGGGCTTCATGCAGAGCAGTTCCCTGCCGAACCCCGAAGAGCCGGCGGTCGTCTGGCCCCAGGCGCTCAAGGACGGACAGCCGGTCAACCTTCGGCATCTCATCGACGACCCCCAGCCTAGTGTCGTCTCGTACACGATCGACGAAGCATACGGGTGGGCCACCGCAAGCAATCCATCGAAGGGACTCTTGATCGGCTATCTGTGGAAAACAGAAGAATACCCCTGGTTCAATGCCTGGCGACACGTAGATGAGAGCCGACAACCGCTCGCGCGTGGGCTCGAATTCGGCACCACCGGACTTCACTTGCCGTTTTCGGCACTCGTAGACAAGGGCCGCATTTTCGACCGGCCGCTCTTTGCTCACATCGAGCCGGGCCAGACCGTGACCAAGTCGTACGCGAGCTTCCTCTTCACGATCCCCCGCGACTACGAGGGCGTAGCACGGGCCACTTTCGCCGACGGGAAGCTGATTCTGCACGAGCGTCGTACCGAAGGTGGCCGCGGCCTGACGATGCAAGTGGGGGACCGCTTCGAATGATAGGTCGGGTCTAGGCGCACCCGCTCACAAGTGGCCGATACGAGATATAATCACCGCGATATGAGACTTGCGGTGATTCTCCTCACCGTCACATCTTCCCTAACTCTGTCGGCTCAGCAGGCGGACAAGCGGCCGATCCCCCCGCCGTCGAATGACACGGTTGGGATCGATATCGACCGCTTTATTGGGAATCCGTTCCAATCCCTGACGCGAGTCATACATGAGGTCATGCTGTCGCGCTCTATTCTGCGTCACGGTGACCCCCACGTGCCGGGTGATCCGGGAGCGGTGCTCGAATACCGGAAAGACTTCGCGCTGGTCTGGCTGATGGCCAGCAACCGGACTCCACTCACCGAGTTGGAGGATCAGCAGATCTTCTATGTGGTGCGGGGAGAAGGAAGGCTCGATACGGATCGAGACTATTGGGACCTCAAGCCTGGTATTGCGGTGCTCATCCCACCGAAGGCTCGTCACCGATTCTCCAATGACGGGAATGAGTCGCTCGAAATGCTGCGGTTGGTTTGGGAGAATCCGCCGGGGGTCATCCCGCGATCCGACATCCTGGTTCGCGACGTGAACGCCCTGCCCTTCGCCGAACAGAACGCCCACTGGAGCTACATGGCGAAGAACCTGTTTCACCCGAACGACGGTCTGCATCCGAATGAGAAGATCCTGATCGTCTACCTTCCACCGATGTCGATTGGCTCGCCGCACGCTCATGTGCCCCACTGGGAGGAAGTGTGGACGACGTTGCCGCCTGGGGAGGGCTCGTATCTGCAGCTTGGCAGCGAAACGCGAGAGTGGGGTGCATACAGTGGCTATCTGGTGCCACCGAACGCCAGGACCGTCCATTCATCGATGAATATGTCGAAGGACAAGATGGTCGAGTACTTCTACTTTGGGCGGTATACGCAGCCGGCGCCGAATCCCGAAGACGAGCCGTCGGTCGCACCGACGCCGCTACCATAGCCGCGACGCGGTTGCGATCAGACTTCGTCGTACAGGGTGACCGGGTAGTCCTGGATCGACGCGAGAGTCCGCTCGAGCGGCGGCCACACGCGCTGATGGCCCGGTGAGGCGATCCACTGCTGGCGCAGTTCCTCGTTCTCGAACTCCAGTTCGAATCGGTAGTTGTGGCCCGCTGGCGCGCTGCCCTGAAGCACCGCGCGTCGCTTGAGCATCTTCACCCGCATGTATCCCTCGTGCTTCACGGCTTCGGGCACGAACTGGTTGTGGAACAGGTCGATCATTTCTTGCTCACGGGACGGGTCGACGGCCATCTCCACGTAGAGCCGAATGTGCTTCGTCTGCGCTCGTGCAGACGTCGACAACCGGCTGATGCCGAGCGCCGCCGCGGCGGCGCCCGCCAGGGACTTCAGAATCCCTCTTCGATTCATGTCTTCCTCCGTCACGAGCACCTAAGGCCGCCGGTTACCGCCGGACATGAACTGAATCTTCGTGTTCATGTCCTTCGCGACACCCATGACCAGCAGTTCCAGCGGTTCTGACCCGGTGTTGCTGAACGAGCTCGTTTCGTTCAGGCCCACCGGAATGGCGTCCCACTTGGTTGCCGGCGCGGTCTCGGACCCCACGCTAACTGTGCCGGTTCCCGCGAGCACATAGTAGGCCTCGCCGATCGCGTCGTGCGTCAGCGCTGCGGTCGTGGCGCCAGGCGCGACGAGCACGTGGTCTACGTACGCCCACGCGGACGAGAAGGCGGACGGCCCGAACACGCGACGAAACTGGGCACCGCTCCGTTCAGCCGGGCCGGCCGGCGCAGCTCGACCCGCCCTGTCAGCCAGACGAATCTCAGCTCGATCGAGTGTGACCGCCATGAACGACGGCACCGGGTCGAGGGCCGCACCGACGCGGTCGTCGCCGAGGTCGAACGCGTCAGACACACCCGCGATGCTGCTGGCCTGGAAATTCATCCACTGAATCGTCTGGGAGCTCGAGTTGTAGATGGCATGCGAGTGACCCATCCTGCAGATGACGGCTGCCGGGCCCTCGATCAGGGCCGTGCGGCCGTCAATCGTGAACTGCGCCTCACCGTCCAGAATCACAAACATCTCTTCCACCGTGTTGTGGAAGTGGTGCCCAATGCCGCTGCCTGCGGGGATTGCTCCCCGGTGCAGGAAGTTGAAATGCGGCCCGATGGCGCCGCGGTCGAGCAAGCCCGCGAAGGCCATGTCGCCAGCACCGGCGTGCACAGCCGTCAGCGGACGGTACGTGGACGAGTCGGTGTGGACGATGCGCTGCGCGAGCGACTCCTGGGCCGCGGTCTGCGCCATCGGGACGGCGACGATCGTGGCGACACCCACGAGTGTTGCCAGCAAGACTGTCCGAAGACCATTCGTCATTGGCGTATGCCCTCTGGTGCTGAGGCAGAGTGTGCCGAACCTCGTACGCGACGAGCTAGACCGAGAACTGGAGTAACGAAGAGAGCGGTGGTTGGTCTGCACTCGCCGCCAGGTGCCGCCTACAACGGCTCGAACAACCCAAACGTGAACACATCGGCACGCGCAACGATCGTCACGTATTGCTTGCCGTTGCGCGCCCACGTAATCGGCGAAGCGTCGATCGTCTGACCCACGTTGAAATGCCACAGATACTTGCCGGTCCTGGCGTCGAGCGCGATCAAATGCTTGTCATCGTCGCCTGAGAACAAGACACCGCCGGCGGTCGAAAGGGTGCCCGCCCAGGAAGCCGTGGGTCCCGTCAGTGGGTATTCCCAAGCGCGCCTGCCCGTCGCCGGGTCGATCGCCCGAATGATGAACTGACCATCAAGCCGCGGCTGGCGCTCGGCACCGGTCCCGGCGAAGCCGATCTTGGGTTCAGGCTCCCTCGCAGAAGACGTGAAGAGGTCGCAGGCCTCCATCGTCATCACGTAGTGAAAGCCGGTGTCCGGGCTATACGAGTCGGCCATCCAGTTCGCGGCACCCCAGACCGTCGGACACACCACCCTGCCATCAGGAGAAGGCACCATTCCCTCGATCAGGACTGGGCGGCCGTTCTCGTCGAGCCCCGAAGCCCAGGTCAGCTTGTCGACAAATGCATTGCCGCGGAGGAACTTGCCGGTCTCGCGATCGAGCACGTAGTAGAAGCCGTTCCGGTTGGCTTGCACGACGACGTTCCGCATCTGACCGTCGATCTCCAGATCCAGCAGCAACGGCGGTTCCTGGGCGTCCCAGTCCCACACGTCATGCGGCGTGAATTGGAAGTACCATTGCATCTCGCCGGTTGCGAGATCGACAGCGATCAGCGAATCGGAGTACAGGTTGTCGCCGGGCCGGTCGCCGCCGTAGAAGCCAGGCCAGGGGTTGCCGGTTGGCCAGAAGAGCCAGTCCAACTCCGGATCATAGCTGCCGGGCATCCAGGTGGCCGCACCGCCCCAGGGCAGCGTCTTCGGCCCCCAGGTATCTGCCCCGAAGTCGTCGTTGCCGGGAATCGTCCAGAGCTTCCACAGTTGTTCCCCTGTCTCGGCCGAAAGGGCGGCGAGAAACCCGCGGATACCGGAATCGCCGCCCGAAACGCCCACGATCAGCCGGTCCTTGATCGCCACCGGTGCCATCGTGCAGAAGTAGCCGTCCTTTGTGTCGGCGTAGGGTTCGTCGAAGATGGCCGCTCCTGTCAGCCGATGGACTGCGACCAAGTGGCAGTCGGCGGTGACGAAATATACCCGGTTGCCCAGGATCGCCGCTCCCCGATTCTTGCGTCGCAGCTCGACATCGGGGCGCGAGTAGACCCAGATCGTCCGTCCCGTCACGGCGTCCAGGGCATGCACCTCGTTGGAGTTCGTGATGTACATGATGCCGTCGTAGACGATCGGATACGTGCTGAGGCTGGCCGCCTCCGGCACGTGATAGACCCACTTCGGCACGAGGTTGTCGGCGTTCGACACGTTGATCTGCTTGAGCGGACTATGGCGATTCGCCGAGTAGTCGCCCATGAACGTCAACCAGTTTTCATTCGGCGCCTCGAGGATGTCCTCGTACCGCACTTGCGCCCCAATCGGTAAGGCGATCAACGCCGCGGCGATCCAAACAACTGCCATGCGGTTCACTGTAAATTGCCTCCCTCGGCCGTTTCGACGGGCCGCACGCTCTGTCGGCTCAAGAAGGCTAGCAGATTCTGGATTTCGGCTTCGCTGAGCCGTTCTGAGTAATTGGCCGGCATCCAGGAGCTCTCGCGGAACTCCAGCGTCACGTCCGCCCTGTTCAACAGATACAGCCTGCCGTCGCGGCCCAAGACCTGGATTGCGTAGTTGGAATGGTTTTTCGCGACGCCGCGAATCGCGGTCCCGTCCTTCAGGGTCAAGATCACCGGGTCGAAGCCTTCGGTGAAGCGCTCGTTGGGGTCGAGGAGGCTTACGCGGATTTGGGCCACGCTCCGAGTCACACCCAGATTCGAGAGGTCCGGTCCGATGTATCCGCCATTGCCTCGGATCATGTGGCAGTCCGTGCACCCGCCACTCCCGTAGAATAACGCCTCGCCTGCCTCCACGTTCCCATCGACGTTCTGGCGAATGGCAGGGGCCGACAGGCTCCACACGAAGGCCGTGATCTGCCACACCGTCTCCTCCTCGAGAGGCGACGGCGGCATGCCACTGCCGGGGATGCCGTTCTTGATCGTGTGGAACAGCTCATCACCGCTGGCTCGAGCATTGAGCCCGGTCTGCAGGCTGGGCCCGCGTCCCCCTTCACCGGTGACACCATGGCAGCTGCTGCAGACCAGTTCGTACTGTTCCTGACCCGCGCTGACAGCTTCGGCGTTTCCGATGTACCGTTCCGACACCGTCGCGCCCCCCGCATTGTCGGGGTCGGCGTCCTGGGCGAACGAGGCCGTGGCAGCCAACAGAAGGACGCTAATCAATCTCATGCTGTCTCTGAAATGTCCGTTTGCCGAGGGAGGCGTGGATGTTATCCTCTGCCAAGGCGGAGGGCAACCTCACCAAGAACGGCGCGCGGTTCCTGCACAGCTTCGGGACCAGGGCACGCTCTCTAGCAACACCACGGGTTCCCAAGACATGGTCAGCGGCTGTTTCAGAGGCGGTCTCGGTCCGTGCCAAGTCGAGCGAGGCGAAGCCGACGCCAGAGACGGAACCGCCGCAACAAGAGCAATCGTAGGGGGCCAGGTATGACACGGTGCTGTTGCGTAGCCCTCGCGGGCGCGGGTCTCTGGTTGACCGCTTGTGGCGGCGCCTCGGCGCCGCCCAACACTAACGCTGACGCCGCCGCGGGCCTCGACACACCGACCCGAGCCGCGACGGCACCACCCTACCGGGTCTACGTGACCAACGAAGGTTCGGGCGACCTGACGGTTATCGCCGGCGGCACGCACGACGTGCTGGCTACGATCCCGCTCGGCAAGCGCCCGCGCGGCATCAAGGTCGGCCCCGGCGGGAACCGACTGTTTGTGGCGCTGAGCGGGTCGCCCCCGGCGCCGCCTGGCGTAGACGAGGACACACTACCGCCGCCGGACCGATCGGCCGACGGTATCGGGGTTGTGGATCTGACCGAACAGCGGGTCGTGAAGGTGCTCGACGCCGGCACCGACCCAGAGCAGGTGGCGGTCAGCCCGGACGGCACTCGGATCTTCGTGGCCAACGAAGACGCGGCGCTGGCAACCATTGTCGAGATTGCGAGCGGCAAGATCGTCGCCGAGCTGCCGGTAGGGGGCGAACCGGAAGGGGTCAGCCTGAGTCCAGACGGCCGCTTCGTCTACGTCACATCAGAGAACGACAGCCAGGTCTCGGTCATCGACACGGCGGGGCTAGAAGTAGTCGCCGTGTTCGACGTCGGCGCCCGACCACGCTCGTCGGCGTTCTCGCCCGACAGCACACGCGCGTACGTCACCGCCGAGAACGGCGGCACGGTCTCGGTGGTCGACACGGCCACGCACGCCGTCATCGACACGATTGAGTTAACCGGCGAGAGCGTACGCCCAATGGGCGTGGTCGTCTCGCCTGACGGGATGCGGCTCTACGTGACGACGGGTCGGGGTGGGACGGTGGCCGCCATTGATCTTGTCTCGGGCAAGGAGATCGCTTCGGTCGAGGTCGGCATGCGACCCTGGGGCATCGCACTGACCGCGGACGGACAGTATCTCTACGTCGCCAACGGACCGTCGAACGACGTCTCGGTCGTCGAGACGGACACGCTTATGGTCGTCGCCACGATCTCCGCGGGCGAGCGCCCGTGGGGCGTCGCCATTGTCGAATGACCTGAAGACAGACCGTCACACATCAAGCATCGAACATCAATCACGGCTTCACCAGTGAGCCATCCATGCCCCGTACCGTCGTCCAATCGGATACTCGATGATCTTCAGTCAGCGGATACTTGGCCACCATCGTTTCGTCGAGATCAATGCCCAGCCCGGGCTGCGGTCTCCTTCACCACCACGAGCGCTAGCTCCTGGTCGGCGATGACCGTCCACAGGCGGCGGTTTTCCAGCTCCAGGGCCTTCAGTCGCTTCAGGTGATCCACGCGTAACCCCCGTATTCCTTGCGTAACCCCCCGTATTCCTTACGCCACCGGGAGTACGTCTGCTCACTCGTGCCGAGCTTGCGCTAGACCTCGGCGGTGGTCTGCCCTCGAACGAGCTCGACTTCGGCCTGGCGCAACTTGGTGATGATTGGCTCCGGCGTGTAGCGTTGTCTCGGCACTTCCAGCTCCCTTTCGACCCAAAATCCTCTCCCTAGTTTTGGACCGGTTCGAGGGGGCAAGGACAAAAACTGGAAGGGGAAAGGGCTGTTCCAGCCCAAGCGGTAGAATCTGGGCATATGACCCGCTCCCCAAGATCATGCCGGCACGATGCTTAGGCTGACCGCATCACGTATCTTGAGATCTCGTAAGGCGTGGATCGCCACAGAGCCAGCACCACCAACGAGATCAGCAACGGAGGTGCACGAATGCGAGGATTACGAGGCAAGCGGGTACTGGTGACAGGCGGCGCGAGCGGCATCGGCGCCGCCACCGCTGCTCGGTTTCTCGAAGAAGGGGCTTCGGTCTGCGTGATCGATCGCAGCGCCGACGCTCGCGAACGGATCGGCAAGGAGTTGCCGGGCCTGTCCGGTGTCCTCGATGCCGACGTTGCCGATCGCGACGCGGTGGAGGCCGCCTTCGCCACAGCGGTACAGCACATGGGTGCGGTCGATGTACTGATCAACAACGCTGGCATCAGTATCCGGCACGCGTTTGTCGACATCACCCCAGAGGAGTGGGACGACGTACTCGCCGTGAACTTGACCGGCGTCTTTCACGTCGCGCAAACGGCCGCGCGCCGTATGCTGAAGCAAGGTGGTGGCGTGATCCTCAATACCGCATCGACCAACGGCACGCACGGATATCCGCATTACGCGGACTACAACGCGACGAAGGCCGGAGTGATCGCCCTGACCAAGTCCATGGCGCTCGAGTTGGCGCCCACCGTCAGGGTCAACGCCATCTCCCCCGGCTACTGCTTGACGCCGATGCAGCGAGCGGAGTACACGGACGAGATGCTTCAGCGCGTCAACAACAAGATCCCGCTGGGGCGACACGCCAAGCCGGAGGAGATCGCCGCGCTCTTCGCCTTCCTCGCATCGGAGGATGCCGCTTTCGCCAGCGGCCACGTCTACGTGATGGATGGAGCCGAGACGGCCGGCGGACTGGCGAGCCAGCGATGACGACAACCAGCCAACGCGTGGAAGATCTGACCGGAAAGACTGCGTTGATCACGGGAGGGAGCGCCGGGATCGGCCGGGCGAGCGCCATTTTGCTCGCGCGCCATGGAGCCCAAGTCGCAATCACGGGGCGCAACGAGGAGCGCGGCAGGAAGGTCGCTCGGGAAATCGAGGAAGCCGGCGGTGAGGCGCACTTCATGGTCTCCGACGTGCGTTTCGCCGACCAATGCCAGAGAGCGGTCGGCGAGACGCTGGAGCGCTATGGTCGCATCGACATCTTGTTCAACAACGCCGGCGTCTACTACCCGAACACGGTGCCTGATTGCTCTGAAAGCGAGTGGGATCTAACCATCGACACCAGTCTCAAGGGCGCATTCCTGATGTCCAAGTACTCCCTGCCGTCGATGATCGAGCGTGGCAGCGGCGTGATCATCCATTGCAGCTCCGGCTGGGGGATCCAGGGCGGCGAACGCGCCGCCGCGTACTGCGCCGCCAAAGGTGGCCTAGTGGTGATGACCAAAGCGATGGCGATCGACCACGGCCCCCGAGGCATCCGGGTGAACTGTATCTGCCCAGGTGATACCGACACGCCAATGCTGCCGGACGACGCGAAGCAGCGCGGACTTTCGTGGGAGAGCTACCTGGAGGGCGCCTCCGACCGCCCGATGGGCCGCATCGGTAGCGCCGAAGAGATCGCTCGCGCTGTGCTCTTTCTGTCGACCGATGCCTCCTCGTTCGTGACCGGCACCGCCCTCGTGGTCGACGGTGGCGGCATCGCCGGATAACGAGCAGCACGCAGTCGCGGCGCAATCGGTGATGATGGGTATGCTCGACGAACTCCGCCAGAACGTGCGCCAGAGCCGCCCTGGCCATCTTGCCCGCCATCGTGGGTGTGTATGGCGTGATCGCCCACGCGGTGGCCGTCAGAACGCAGGAGATCAGCATTCGCATGGCGCTGGGAGCACGCCCGGCCGACGTGGTGGGACAGGTGCTGCGCCGCGGCGCGAGACTGACCATCATCGGACTCGTCCTGGGCCTGGCCGCCTCCTTGGTCAACCTCCGCGTAATTGGTGCGTTTCTCTTCGATGTGCGGCCGGACGACCCATGGATCGCTTCTTCCGCCGCGGCGTTGCTCGCCTCCGCGCCGCTCCAGGCCAGCTACCTGCCGGCCCGCCGGGCCTCCCGCTTGGATCCAGTCGCGGCGCTACGCGACTAACAAGAGAAGCTCCAGGCGCGCGAACCGCCTTGACGGCGGCGCTCCGGCCGGTCATCCTCGGTCAGACTGCGCGACCTTGTATGCCTGCGGTAACCCGATGGCCGGGCCACGTCCCGCGCGGGCACGCGGAACACAATTCACACGGAGGACTGCATGCGATCAACCATTCTCGCCGCCCTGTTCGTCGTGCTCGCGGCCCCGGCCGGGCTACAGGCCCAGTTCAGGGAGTCGGTCGAGCCCTTCAAGGTCGGCACCTTCCGCATCGATGGAGAGGCCATCGTGGGACTCGTGCTGCGGGATTCGCTGATCGTCGACATCGGCGCGGCGAACAGCGCGCTGGAACTGGATCACACCTACCCCCGCCTCGCCATGCCGGCCGACATGCTCGAACTGATCGGCCAGTACGAGTACGGCGTCAAGTACCGGCTCTACGAGATCGTCAACGACCTCGTCGCCGGGAACCGGCTTTCGGGCGGCGCGCGCGCCGACTACGTCCACGACGTCGGAGACGTCAAGATCCTTGCGCCGATCCTATATCCCAGCAAGCTCATGAATGCGGCGGTCAACTTCTACACGCACGCGTGCGAGGGCTGCACCGAGGAGGAGCTACGTGCGCGGACCAGTGAGCGGCAAGAGAACCGGGGCGTCCCCTATCTGTTCCTGAAGCCGACCCGCGGCGCGATCATCGGTAGCGGTGATGACGTCGTGATGCCCTACGGCCGGGACCGGATCGAATGGGAAGTCGAAATGGCTATCGTCTTTGGCCGCGCGGGCAAGTACATCTCCGCGAGCCGTGCCTACGACCACGTGTTCGGCTACATGGTCGCCATGGATATCTCCGATCGTGGCGGGCGTCCTCCGGGGGGCTACGGCTCCGGGTCGGACTGGTTCGTCGGCAAGGGCCATGACACGTTCGCGCCCCACGGGCCGTGGATCGTCCCCAAGGAGTTCTACGGTGATCCGATGGAGCGCCTGCACCAGACCCTGGTCATCGACGGCGTGACCGTCCAGGAGGCCAGGGCCGGAGACATGATCCACAACATTCCTGAGCTCATCGAGTACGCGTCGTCGCTCATCACGGTCTTCCCTGGTGACGTTCTGCAGAGCGGGACGTCCGGCGGAACCGGTGCGGGTCGCGTCGAGCGCGCGACAGGCTCCGGATACCTGCAGGCGGGCGAGACGATCAGCGCCAGCATCGATGGAATCGGCACGCTGACCCACAAGGTCGTAGCCGAAGAAAGCTTACCGGCCGACCTGTCCGGCGCGCTGCTCCCGCCGGTGTCGACGTATCGCGACCCCCGCTGACCTGGCGTCGCCACACTGGGACGTGGGGCAAGGCGTCAGCCTTGCCCCACGCAGCCGCTGCACCAATCGTCGGGCTGTATATCGGTCACCCGGCCTGCAACATTTCCGATGCGGCGAGGAGAAACGCGCCGACGCCGTACAGGTGGCTGTCGGTTTCATAGACACTGTCCGGAGCACCGCCGACCGGCTGAACCCAGCCCAGCTTGCCGTCGGCTCCGACCGCGTTGACCAGCGCGCTCCACCCCTTCCTGACCACCGGCCCGAAAGAGTCGGCGTCCAGATGGCTATTGTTCACCCCCCCACGCGAGGCCGTACACCATGAACGAGGAGCCACTGGTTTCCGGCGCCGGATACGCTTCCTTCGCCAGCAGGGACACGCTCCACAGCCCGTTGTCACGCTGAATGTCGGCAATCGTTGACGCCATGTCGCCGTAGAGCTTCAGGTACCTCGAATACGACGGGTGATCCTCGGGCAGGATCTTCAGGATATTCACGAGGCCGGCAAACACCCAGCCGTTACCACGCGACCAGAACAATTTGTTGCCTTCCTCGTCACGCCTCGTGAAGTACCGGCTGTCGCGATAGAACAGGCTGAATTCGGGGTCCAGCAGATAGTCGTGCGTTGCCCAAAATTCCTTGTCGGCATACGCCAGGTATCGCTCTTCGCCGGTCGCCAGCGACAGCTGCATCCAGGTCGGGGGGGGACATGAACAGGGCGTCGCACCAGCACCAGCGCAGCTGGCACACCCACCCCACCCCAGGCGAGGGATCCCCGAGGAATTCGAGCGTGTCACCGGGATTGGCCACCAGGATCTGGTTGAACTGCTGGATGATGTGCGCGACCATCCCCGAGTCCTTTTCCTGCTCGTAGAAGTGAAGGTACAGTTGTCCCACCGCGTGGTCGTCACCATGGAATAGGCGCCTTCCCAGCTGCCACTGGTTGTCTTCGCTGATCTCTCTCAGCGCACGATCGTATTTCTCATTCCCCGGCAGCGCGGCCCAGTTCATCAGGCCCACATACAGCGCAGCGTGTTGCCAGCCACGCCGATAGGTGTCCTCATCGCGCAGATTCCGGATATAGCTGAGATCGTCGAGGTTGGCGAGCTGCCAATCCGCGACCTTGTCGCCGATCGCCTCAATCGTGGCCGGATCGAACGAATCGGTGGTTCCTTGGGACAACAGGCCAACGTCGCTGACCGTCGCAGCTGACAATGCCGACGCCGCGACCACGCATGAAACAACCAGAAGCCGGCAGCCATGAAGCCGAATGGCGTTCATTTCTTCACCTGCACAATTCATCTGCGCACTATTGCCGAAGACCTTTCCCGTCGAGCTGGCGCCATGCACCAATTTCTCAGAGCTCGAACACTGCCATGGAGTACTCTATCCGGCGCGCCTTGACTACGTGGATCCTCGTTGACCGAGAGCCCTTCGAGAGTTCGGTGAGAGGGAGATGACCGCAATGCAACAGAGACGCCCAATCGTGCTGACACTGGCCCTCGCCATCTGTGCGGCGGCCGTTCCGACCGACGCGCGAGCGCAGTCATCGGCGGACATGGAGCCCGTCAACGATCGTCCGAATCCCTACCGCACCGTCGACGATCACTTCATGATGCCCATCGCCGAGATGCCGAGAGCGGGCGAGCCTGGCAGGACGTGGGGCTCCATGCCGGCGATGGACACCGGCATCGACGGCACCTCCATCTGGGTCACCGAGCGATGTGGTGCCAACAGCTGCATCGGGTCAGAGGTGCCCGCCGTCCACCGGTTCGACGCGTCGGGCAAGCTCGTCACGAGCTTCGGCGCGGGCATGTTCGCCTGGCCGCACGGCATCCACGTCGACCAGAAGGGCAACGTCTGGGTCTTCTACGTGATATGGGGACCACCG